>FUFK010040425.1_pt1 | contig 271850 bp, 256 predicted proteins | sample 1021851 | NCBI WGS metagenome assembly FUFK01 (sample SAMEA51879418, study PRJEB19060) | metagenome | reverse complement strand
GCATGCCGATCTGTTCGATGGAACTGGTGGCAGAAACAGGCGTGTGGCTGGTTGGTAAGCCGCGGTGATCTGAACGCTTAACGAAATTATAGCCGAGCGACCCTTAAATCGCGGGCAGTTCCAGCTCTGCGTTTGCTTTTCGAAGTGTCGTCCGCATTCTGGAAGTTTTGGCGCCAAAGGCAAAACGGCGAGCTCCTGAGAGAGCCTATTGGGGCCAAGGCGACAAAGAAGACCGCGATAGTCGCTTCACGCCAGAAGAGTTCATGGAGCCGGTTTACGCAGCCTTCGGCGACATAGACCTGGACCCGTGCGGACACCCGTCCAGTCCGGTAGTCGCAACTCGCAGGTTCATCCTCGGCAACGGTGACGACGGGCTTCGAGACGCTTGGTTCGGCCGGTTCGTTTACGTCAACCCGCCCTTCTCCGCGCAGCTACGCTGGTTACGTCGAGCGCATGACCAATGGCGCATGGGAAACGCTCACACCATAGCTTGTCTGGTGCCTGCCAGAACGGATTCGGCCTGGTTTCACGAGACGCTTCGTGCTGATGCCGATGTCTATTTCCTGCAAGGGCGGGTCCGGTTTATCGACCTGCGTGGAGGGTCTCAGGCTACCCCTTTTTCGTTGATGCTTGTCGTTTTCGGCGCAACTGCTGAACAGAAGGAGGCCTTCGCGGCTACGGTCGCCGGGTTCTGGATGGATCGAAAATAAGAGCGGGGACGCCTGTGCCACGGGAGTCCCCTTTATCATCGATCAATTTCCAGTTTCCGTGAATTCGGCCCATCGCTCAACGAGAACACGAGCGCCGTCATTATACAGAAGCTCATTGTCCAAACCTCCATAACGAAGACCCGCCTTCGCAGTCTTGCGAGGACAGATCAGCAGATGGAGATGGGGATGGTTCAATGACGACACCCTTCCGGGCGAATGCTGTATCAACAGCGTGGCGAGCCCTCTCTCATCGGCAAGGATCCTCGCGAATGCGCGTCCTTTTTCCCAAGCGTGATGCATCCGGTCCACATCGGGGGTCGGGATCGTCAGATAGACAAGGATACCTGGGTTAACCTGCATCTCGTCGCACCCTTCGAGAAAGGGAAGGGACCTGGCGAACTGATCCTCTGCGCCGTCAGGCAGGATCACGTCCACCCTTTCCGCAGTGATGCCATCGGGTTCAGTTGGCGGCGGTTGGACGGGTTGCAGTTTTCGCCTGCCAAACTCGACAGCGGAGTTGGTTCGATCTTTGAATGTCGAACGCAGCACGCCGAACGTAAGAGTGTTCTCACTGAGCAGATAGAGCCAGCTTTCAGGATGGTTCGGATCTGTGGCGGCCATTGGCTTTGCTTTCGGCTTTGGCTTTTGTTTGGACGGTTTTGTCATCAGATCATGCCCCGCGACAAGCGAACGATCCGCGCCGCGGCCCGGCATGCGCCGTCGGCGCGTTCGTCATCGCAAAACGGCTGGCGCATACTCAATTGCAGACCGCAACTTCCAAGCTTCAGGGCAGGCCCCTGCGACCTATCAGCGCAAAGCCACAGCTCGTCATTCTCCCGCTCCACGAAGTGATGCCCGCAAAAGACCAGCAGTTCGGCAGGCGTCCGCATCGCAACATCTACAGTCACCAGATTGTCCATTTCCGGAGAAAGTCCTGCCCGGATGAGGATCGTATCGCTGGCAAGATCGATCGCCGCTTTGGAAAAATCCTTGAAGAAAGGATGATCGGCTGGGGTCACTCCAATCACCAGCCTGCAATCGCCGAATGCGATGGAACTTGGTGGCAGATAGGGCGATCAGACAGTTCGGATCGGTCCCGCCCAAGCCATGGCTACGAGAGGCAGAGCCAGCAGACGCAGGACCGGGTTGTATTCCTTGTGTTCGTTGTCTTTCATCGAGACTTCCTTTTTGCAGACGCGGGATCGGCCGATCCGGCGGAAGCATCGATCTTGATTTTCATCCTACCGATTTGCTTCGTATCTCCTTCAGTTATTGAACCTTCTGAATGGTCGCCCCGACCTGCGATGGAAGGGCCCTGCAGGCCCCGCCAATTCTCAAGCGAAGGGAGGGCGATTTGCCCTTCCCCTCTTTACGAAGTTCTTCTCGTCACGCTCGCAGAGCTGACCTTCCGGCGTGTGGACTTTGTCCACACAAAGGACCTGAGGCGCGAAGTAGCCGAACCAGTGGACAAACGGTCTGATCGACGGGCTCGCAAGCGGGGTGGATTCCGGTCGATAGGCAGGAATAGCTCGAGTTGTAGCCTGCGCCGTGTCCACAGCATGCAAAAATGGGGTTCCCCAGTTTTGCGGTATTGCGCCTACTAAAATTCTATGGACAAACGCCCGTTTTGCCGGTTATTTTTTCTGACCGAATGGGAAGGTGGAAGAATTTTGTCCACATTATCGCGGTCACGCCACGCGACATGATCGTGTGGACATTTGTCGAACAGCTTGTCTGGCGAAGACAGGGCCAGAATGCTCGAAGGGGCCTTTGAGCAGAGCCTCGTCTGTCTGGGCTTCGTCCACACCGTTTCGGGGCAATTTGGATTATCGAACCATACGTGTTTGCGATGGTCGAAGGCATTTAAAGTGGAAGCCTTTGAAGCTCCTCAACGCGCAGATAAGCGGACCGGATACTTGGCTTTCGCTCGCGTGCCTATTCGCCATTTTCGCGCTGCGTCGCGATGCTTCCTCCCGATGGATAATTCAATGGAGCTGACCACAATGGAGGCCGTGTCATGCCTTCCATGTTGCCGGTCTCTTCGGCTTGTTCAGACATTCGGCGCCGCGGAGAATTCATTGAGCATCTCCTCGATGCAAGCGCTCTCGGCTGTGCTTCATGTGTCCGCTTTGCGCCCCAATATCGGTCATTCGGGCTGTCGCTACGCGATCCTAAAAGCAGCCATTCGTTATCTACCTCGGCCAACTCCGGCCGAGGAGAAAGACAATGGGATATTCTAAGTATGATAGCGCGGGACTAGGACGAGCAGCATGGAATGCTGGAAAGATTGTCGGGACAAAGCGACCGCTCACCCAGAAGCAGATTTGGGCGATCCGGTTCTTTTTGGATCGAGAGGGACGGTTGCGGGATCGAACGCTGTTTGACTTGGCAATCGATAGCAAACTGCGAGGCTGCGATCTGGTTAAAATCAAGATCGGCGATGTGGTCGCAGGTGCCGACATCAGGAACCGAGCCACCGTAGTTCAGCAGAAGACCAATCGGCCGGTTCAATTCGAACTTACCAGCGATGTAAGAGCAACACTAATTTCTTGGCTGGAGAGGCGAGGAGGTAGCCATGCCGACTTCCTGTTTCCCAGCCGCATCGACAGCAATCACCACATGAGCACGCGGCAATACGCTCGGCTCGTTGATGAATGGGTGACAGCGATTGGCTTACGCAAAGCCGAATATGGAACGCATTCTCTACGACGGACCAAGGCCGCGATGATTTACCGGGCAACCGGAAACATTCGCGCGATCCAAATCCTCCTCGGCCATACGAAGATCGAGAACACGGTTCGTTATCTCGGAGTAGACGTTGAGGACGCTTTGCTCCTGGCCGAGCGAACAGAAATCTAATGCGAGAGCGGTCATTCAACACTTCCGGATGGCCGCTCTTTGGAAGCTCGGCTGCGACGCCGGACGTCCGCAATTGGGTGGAAAGCGGACCCTATACATCGAAGGCTCTCGTGTTAGGTCGTGGGATATGAGTCCTTGGATAACTGGTCTAATTGGCGGCGCTATTGCTGCGGTCCTTTGCGCCCTGGCGCTTCGGAATCAAAAGGCTGCGGAGATAAGCAGGGACGGCTGGAAGACCCTTCACCCCAGTTTACTTCTCCNTGCCATTTTCATTCTGGGCTTCGCACTCACTTCTCTGTTCGCTTACATCGCTTTGAGCGGAGGATCGTCGTTGCCAGACGCCGACGCCCAAAACCTATATCTTGCCGCTCTATTGACCGCACTCGCAGTGATGACGGTTTATTTGTGGTGGACTACGTATGCGCAGACAATCGCATGGAAAGGGCAACAGCTTCGAGTTCGACGCGCATTTGGCAAAGACCGCAATTGGCAATTCACGGAAATTCGGTCCATCAAAGTGAGCGAATTTCGCGGTGACTGTCGCATCCGGTTCAATGATGGCTCCGGAATCACTTTCTCTTCTTACCTTCACGGCTCGAAGCAGCTTCTTGGGCGACTGCCTAAATCCAAGCGCTCAAGCTGAATGTCCGCTTTTGGGTCGTTATCGGCTAGTCCGGTTTCAGCCCAAAAAGCACGGAAGCCGCCTGACGGCTCCTAACGATCGCCTCGCCATGCGCGAAGGTCTGATTATGGGAGGAAAGCGGACGTGGAGCCCTCAGGTCATTATGTAGCCTTCAAGCCCCTTCAGAGGTGGCAGGCTTTCGAGGATGGCATTCAGATCCCTTCTGACAGCAGCTCCACTTGAGCTTCCACAGTTGCTTGGGAAAACAAAGCGACTGTTGGCTTCCTCAAATTTCCTGCCAACCGAAAATATCGCTGACGAAACTGAACCTAAGCCGATGGCACAATTCTTAGGAGTGATTGCTACGTCTTGCTCGGAATCTGAAGCTGGAAGATATGCAGGTAGCCGCTGCCTGAAGCTACGATACTCATCATCAGAAAGGCGCTTGCTGTCCAGAACTTCAAACTCGATCTCCGGCACGATTTCACCAGACCCAAAAACCCGATATCTTTTCGAGTAGATCATGCGATCGGGTGCGATTTCAACAAACACATTGCTTGATTCGAGATCGCCGACTTCTTCACCTCGCATGTAATGGTCTGCTCGCACCTCAAGGAACAAACTCTCATCGTCAGCCATGGGTCTCGGAGAACCGTCGCTACCAGTTCCCAAGTGTCTTCTAATGTCTGGCTCAGAGAAGCACGCTCCCAAGGAGACCGATAGAGATGCAACCACGAGCCAAATCGTGAGGGAATTGCGCATGTTTTCAGTTATGCTCACAGCAGCTCTATGTCCGCAATGGGGTCGGCAGCAGAAAGGCGGGTTTCGGCAGTGACCAAGCCGAAGCTGCCTGGCCGTTCTGAAGGTCGCCCGGCGGGATCGGCACTGCGAGATTTGGGTGGTTAGCTGCCATGTGCCTACATCGCATTTAGCCGAGAGGGTCCGATCCTCTCGCCGAAGTTCCAAAGAACCGCGTTGCCTTCATTAAGCTCTGTGTGAGCTGCGGGCATGATAGGATGAGAGTTCAACGCAACCGGCGAACACTTCTTGATCCACCTTTCCACGCTCCCCACGATGNACCTCAATTTCGACCAATCGACTCTTTCAATCACTTCTTCGTTGAATATTGATCGTTGTCGCGCACCCTTCTCTGTCCAGCAAGACATGGAATAGGGATTGAGGCACCCTTCAACATCGGTAGTTGCGGTCACTCTGATGATCGCCGGGCTTTCGAGGATCGTCCAACCCTTCTTGCCTATCTCCTCCCGATACTCCCTGCTGAAGGCAACGTTCTTCCGGGTTAAGCCTCCACCCACCTCTGATGGCCATGCGGCGAATGATCTGGCACCCTCGGATAGGTAGCTCGAAATTTCATCGGGCGACTTGAAAAAGAGATTCGGTTGGTCTGGTGCGGAATACTCTTCGAAAAGCTTAATGCCCGGCACTTCGAAAAGACGGCGCGAGAGGTCCGTCAAATCGTCCATTGCAGCATAAAAGATAATTGTCATCGGCATGATCTACCATGTAGCCGCAACGTCCGAAATCGGGTCGGCAGCAGAAAGGCGGGTTTCGGCAGTGACCAAGTCGAAGCTGCCTGGCCGTTCTGAGGGTCGCACCGACGGGATCGGCACTGCGAGATTTGGGGTGGGAAGCGGACAGCCGATCTTGCGAGCGCTAGATCACGTATCGAACACACTCCCCTTTGAGCCGAACCGGACAAAAGCTTGCCGGTTTGGCAATGGGGTGCCATGCGAATACATGTATGCTTCCATTGCCTCCCTTATGGTTTGGTCCCATTTTTGGTCATGAAGCGACACCGTCCAAACGAGCGGCGTCTTGTCGAAATTGGGCCCAAGCTTCGCCAACTCATTCTCCGTGAGAGGATCGATGCCGAATTCTGCGGTGAATTGTGTCTCCACGCCTGGGCCGACCAAGCGAAAATAACGCCTCCCATCCGAGCCGCCCCCTTCGGAAAACAGCTCAAAACCCCTTTCAGGGTCGTATGTTCGACGAGCTTCTCGATCCACAACAAAGGACATCACTAACTCCGATCGTTCCGATTGATCGCTCGCCAACGGAGCATATTATCGGCGGCACCTAATCTCATTTGTTCAGGGTAGACATTAAGTCTGCAATCGGTCGTCTGCGGAAAGACCGCTTAGCGCATCCGCGAACCCTGAAGCAGACGGACCGCTATCGGCCCACTTCAAGACGGTCTGTGGTGCGCCGTAGCCGACACATGCGGTCTCCGGTCAGAGCGTTAATCGAGCTGCCCAGAAAACTTGACAACGCGGGGTAAATGCCTCGCCAATCTATTCGTGGGGTCCGTCCATCCTGAAACTTCTGAGCCTCTATGAAATCAGCGGCCCAGATGGGTCCTTTGGAGTGGGGGGCTGACTGACAGGTCCTCCTTGAGCTTCGATGAGCCGGCGCAGTATCTGCCACGGCAACGCGATTGCAGAAACCTTTCTCTCTTCGCTTAAGCGAAAGCGCATTCGATGCCGAATCCAACAAACCCATGGGGAAGCCCAACGGGACGCGTTCGATGGCATTGCGATGCTCTAAACCGCGGCATGCAAGCAAGTCAGAACGGGATGCTGGCATCCGCATAATTCGAACGGCAACAGATCTCAAAAGCAAAATTATCTAGAAAACCAAGGGCTATTCGGTGCTAGATAATTCGATGGCACCTACGGACCCAGCGAATACACCCGACCGGCCTAACGCGTATGAGATGCGAAAAAAGGCTGTAGACTTCGCAGCCGCCCAACTCGTTTTCGACCGAAATTTTGCACTTGATGCGTTCTCATCCGGTTACTCCGCTGGCCGAGGAAAGGCTCTGCCTAAAAACCTCACCGCGGCAATCGTTGATCGGATTGATAGATATGGCCATGCTAGATTGGCTCAATTTTGTTTGGCTTATCTGCTTGCGCATGAAAACGCCGATGAAGGACTAAATAAACTAGCCTATCTTTCCTGCCTTCGTACTATTCGAGATGGTGCGAAAATGATCGCAGAAGCTGCTGATGAACTTGTCGAGCAGATTCAGCGACACGAGATTGAAACCAACGAAATCGAACCAGTTCGGGCTGAAACACTTCGGAGGCTTGCGAAGACCCTACACGGACGGTTTCGAGCTGAAATAGGTGAAGAACAGTTCGACGATCTCATTTCTCCAAAATCTATCGGCAATCCTTTGTCAGACCTTCGAACGACCCCCGGTCTTCCCGGCATCGCAGCCCTCCACAATGAAGTGGAGGCGATCCGTGAGGAATACGTTCGTGCTCAAGAGCAGCCTAAGCAGAAGGGAGTTGGGCCTGTTGGTATGCGCCCCGGGAACAAGCCGAACAGGGAGCAGAAAACCTTTATTCGCGATCTCGCGGGGCTCTACGAAGACGTCTTGGAGGCGCAGCCGACCGCTCATTACACGGCATCGGGACCGAGTTCGCCTTTTTTGCGCTTCATGCACCGGGTTTTCACGGAGTTCCACGAGCAAAGTGAAGTGCCGGTTGATCCCCACAGCTATTATTCGNCGTCGGTCGGGACTGTCCGCAACGTGTTGCAATCACGGTGACAAGTAACCCGCCAGGATCATTTTTGTCTGATTTCAGATAAGCCAGTGTGATCCAAAGAGAACGTCCTACGCAATAGAGGATTTTCATGAGATACACTGGACCTAAATTCGTGTGCTGCAAGCAAATCGCAGATATGTGCAATGTCAGCGTGGTCAGCGCGCGGCGCTACAGCAAGCTTCCTGACTTCCCGCAACCTTTCGAAATCGGCGGTTCAGTCAAGTGGTTGGGCGAGGAGGTTTGGGCGTGGATTATGAGCCGTCGCCGCGTTCGCAAGGCTTGAGGGTCAGGCCTTGCGCCGCCGCCGCCCTTCACCGATTTGTCCGACCGCTAACGCGTCGGATAGCAGTTTATCAGCCCAAATCGCCGCAAGCTTGCGGCGCCGGTCAATGAAGCCGGCCCGCATGTAGCGAAGCCCACTGCCCGACAATCCGGTCGGCGTGTGGGCGAGCATCAGATCAATAATCAGCGGGTCTCGCGGCCCACCATGCTCAACGATCCACTCGTTCATGATCGTGCTGAACGTGGAACGCCAGCCATGAGGGACATGGCGCTTTCGTAGACCTTCTCTCAGAAACAAGGAGCTCAGAGCGTTTTCCGACATCGGCTTATGAATGGAATGCGCACCAGGGAATACATAATTGCTACCAGCGCTGAACTTCCACGCTTCGCGCAGCACATCCGATGCCGCCACCCCAAGTGGCACTGGATGATTGAAGCTTTCGTCCTCGCGCTGTTCCAGTTCCTGTTTCATTTTGACCGCCGGTGCAATCCAGATTGCTTCGGTATCGCACCCCCCGGCTTCAGAATTGAACTCGCGAATGTCTTTCCATTCGAGCCACCGGATCATTCCCGGCCTCTGGGCAGTCAACGCCAGGAAGCGCGCAGCGAGCTTGACGACCGGACTGGCTTCGGCAGTATCGGTGAGTGACAATACGTCTCGAGCCTCTTTAATCGTTATCACCNCTCGGCCAGCGTCGCTTCGACGGTTTAGCCTTGAGCACTTTTACGAGCGGAGCGGCAGGATCGGATGTGGCATCGCCGTTCGCGATTGCATAAGCGTATATCGCTGAAATACGCTGGCGCAGCCGATGAGCGGTCTCAATAGCGCCGCGGTCCTCGACCTTCTGCAAGGTCGCGNGCACATGGGTCGCATCAATTGCCGTAATTGGAAGCGAACCAATGTCTTCGAAGACATCGCGCTCCAAGCTTACAATGACGTCCTTCGCATGGACCGGCTTCCAGCGCAGCTCCTGTTTTGAAAACCATTCGCGCGCAANGGCCTCAAAGGTATGAGCCGCAGCTAGGCGGCTAGCGAGCGATGCGCGCTTGGCCTCGACAATCGGATCCTTTCCTCCCCTGAGCAAACGCTTGTCTTCGTCGCGAAGTTCACGNGCCTCCCTGAGTCCGACATCNGGATAGCTCCCAAGCGTGCGAAGCTTCTCCTTGCCGCCATATCTGTATTTATGCCGCCAAGACCGGTGTCCGGTCGGCGATACATGAAGGTAGAGCCCCCTAGAATCCGTTAGTTTATAAGATTTGGCGCCACCTTTTGCTCCCTTGCACTGAGCATCCGTCAACATTCTCTGATCTTTCTTCGAAACCTGATTACCACAAGCTTCTGACCAGCTGTCCTACGAACGCTCCGCGTTCAAGAAGGTGCTATCCTTCTGAAATCGATTGATATTTAATGATCGCGATTGAGCGGGACGCGAAAGGCAAGGCTGCCAATTGTCGCCTACGATACCATTAGGCGAGGTTGATCGCCAAAGCTTTGCGATACCCCCTGTTCCGCATATCGATACCCCCTAGCATACCCCCTGCCGGGTGATATTGGCTGATATCTCGTGATCAAGAAAGATATATCCTGGTCGCCGTAAGGCCCGGATAACTAACAATTTTGATCATACCTGATCGCAGATGATAAGCATNAATGGCGGAGAGGGTGGGATTCGAACCCACGAAGGGCTTGCACCCTTGCCGGTTTTCAAGACCGGTGCATTCAACCGCTCTGCCACCTCTCCGCGAGCGCGGGCTAGCTAGTCACTTCGGCCGAGCTTGTCACGCATTTACCTGCAAGGAGGACGGGCCGTGCCCCGTAAACGCCAAATGACACTTGCCGTTAAGCTTCGCTCTGCGACAATCGCCGGATGAAATTCAAACCCCTTCTCGCCGCCGCCGGGGCATTTGCGCTCGCATTGCCCGCCGTTCCCGCCACCGCCCAGCAGGACCTGAGCTTCGATGCCTANGTCCAGCTGCTGATCGCCAAGGCACGCGCCGAAGGTGTCAGCGAAGCGACTCTGGCGCGCATGACCGCGGGACTGGAGCCCAACGACCGGGTGATCCGGCTCGACCGTGCGCAGCCGGGATCGCCGACCTCGTCCGGCTANCCNGCTCTTGCGCCCTATATCGCGCGGCACGTCGATGCCGCGCGCATTCGCGGGGGACGCAGCGCCCGGGCCGANTGGTCGGGNACGCTGCGCGCCATCGAACGCGATTACGGCGTGCCGGGCGAAATCGTGGTCGCCATCTGGGGACATGAANCCGCCTATGGCGCGGTCAAGGGCGGGTTCGACCTGTCGCAGGCGCTTGCCACGCTCGCCTGGGAAGGCCGCCGCCGCGACCTCTTCGCCAGCGAGTGGGTCGCGCTGATGAAGGTGGCCGACAAGGGCTACTCCCGCGGCGAACTGCAGGGCAGCTGGGCGGGCGCCTTCGGCAATCCGCAGTTCCTTCCTTCGGTCTACCTGCGGCTCGCCGCCGACGGCAATGGCGACGGCCGCGCCGACATCATGAACGACAGCGCCGATGCGCTGGCCTCGATCGCCAACTATTTCCGCGACGCGGGCTGGCGCGAAGGCCAGCCCTGGGGCGTGGGCGCCTATGTTCCCTCCGGCTTCGACGTCGCGGCCTACCGCACGCCGATCGCTGCCCCGGTGTGTTCGCGCGTCCACGAACGGCACAGCGTCTACAAGCCGGTGTCGGAATGGCGCGCACTCGGCATCCAGCCCCAGCGCGCAATCGGCGACGACGTGCTGGTCACGCTGTTCCAGCCCGACGGTCCCGGCACGCCGGCTTGGCTGTTAACCTCGAATTATCGGGTGATCCTCGAATACAACTGTTCGAACTATTACGCCATGAGTGTGGGGCTGCTCGCAGATGAAATCGCCGAATAGGATACTTCTTNCTGCGAGCGCCGNNCTGGGCCTGCTCGGCCTGGGCGCCTGCGCTTCGAACGCGCAAGCCCCGGCCGCAAGCACCGCGCCCGTAGCGGGCAACGGCCCTGCCGCCGATTATCCCGTCGTTGTCGGCGATCCATTCACCATCGACGGCGTAACCTATACCCCGGTCGATACGATGAATTACGACCAGGTCGGCTATGCGGGGCGCGAAGAGGCCGGCGTGACGGGGGTGACAGGCGCGCATCGGACACTCCCCTTGCCGAGCTATGTCGAGGTGACCTCCCTCGACACCGGGCGGACCATCCTTGTCCGGCTCGAACGGCGCGGACCGATGACCAACGACCGGCTNATCGCACTGGCCCCCGACGCTATCGCGAAGTTGGGGATCGGTGAGGGAGCTCCCATCCGCATGCGGCGGGTGAACCCGCCCGAGGAACAGCGTGCGGAACTGCGCGCCGGGCGCGAAGCACCCCCGCGGATGGACACGCCGCAGGGCCTGCTCGAAGTCCTCAAGCGCAGGCTGCCGCCGCGCGGCTCGGCGCCGCTCGGCGATCCGCGGCAAGCCGAGGTGAGCGGTGTTGCGCCGACGCCCGAGGTCATCAAAACCCGCGCCACGAACGAGGAGGCGCTGGTGGAAGATGCTGCGAATGAAGCGGAAGAGCCCGCGCTCACGCCGGCCGAACCGCCGGCCGGACGGCCGCAGTTGCGCAATGCAGTTGAAGGCGGTCCTGCCCGCGCCCCGGTCATGGTGCCGACCGATCCGGACGGGAAGTTCGCGGTCCAGCTCGGCGCCTTTTCGGTCAGGGCCAATGCGCAGAAGCTGGCGCGCGAAGTGCAGGGCTATGTTGAAGACAGCGGTGCCTTGGCAATCGTTCGCGTGGGACCCTTCGCAACCCGTGGACAGGCGGAGGAGGCGCTCGCCAAGCTTCGCTCACGCGGTTATAGCGACGCGCTGATACGACCACTCGATTGATCCGCCGCGGCTCCTGCCCGGCGACGGGAGCACACTTGCGCAACCGCCTGACTTTACTGGCTAGCATGGCAATGGCCTGCATTGCTGCGCCGCTTGGCGCGCAGCGTGCGCCGGGCGCCGCCATTCCCAGCGAGGCCGGTGCGCCGATCGCCTATCTGCTCGATGCCACAAGCGGCCAGGTTCTCTATCAGCGGGAGATAGACCGGCGGTTCATGCCCGCGTCGATCACCAAGGTGATGACGACTTTCCTCGCTTTCGAATGGATCGACGAGGGCCGCCTCCTGCGTGAACGGATCTTCGGTGTGCGGCCGGAGACTTTCCGCCAGTGGCACCGCAAGGGCTCGACCATGTTCCTCGCCGAAGACGCGCGCGTATCGGTCGACGACCTGCTTCACGGCGTGACCACCGTCTCCGCAAATGACGGCGCGGTGGTGCTGGCCGAGGGCGCGGCCGGATCGGTCGAGGACTGGGTCGCTGCGATGAATGCCAAGGCGCGCGAGATCGGCATGGCCAACAGCCATTTTGGCAATCCCAATGGCTGGATGGACGAAGGCAGGACGTTCGTNACCGCGCGCGATCTCGGNACGCTGGCGCAAGCCATGGTGGTNCGGCACCCGACGAAATACCGTCATTTCGTCGGCGCGCAGGGTCTCGAGTACAACGGNATCGAACAGCGCAACCACGATCCGATAACAGGTGTCGTGCCCGGTGCCGACGGCATCAAGACCGGCTATACCAACCAGGCGGGGTTCGGTTTCCTCGGGTCCGCCGAACGCGACGGCCAGCGCCTCGTGATGGTGGTGGCGGGCAGCCCGGGCGGACGCGAGCGGCGCCGCGCCGCGCGGCAGTTCATCGAATGGGGATTTCGNAATTTCGACAGCCGCGTGCTGTTCGCGCAGAACGCGCGCATCGGCACGGCGCGCGTGCAGGAGGGCGGGGCAGGCACGGTCGGGCTGACCACGCCCCGGCCGTTGCGCATTGCCGTGCCCCGCGGCAGCGATCCCGAGATATCGCTGACGATCAGCTATGAAGGACCACTGCAGGCTCCGGTCGCGAAGGGTGAAGAAGTGGCCGAACTGGTGGTGTCGATCGCCGGCATGCCCGAGCACCGCGTGCCGCTGGTCGCGGCCGAAGAGGTGTCCGAAGCCTCGATCGTCCGCCGCGTCTTCAACGCATTCCAGAGCTGGCTCGGGTGAGCCCGGGCCGCTTCATCGCCTTCGAAGGCGGGGAGGGCATGGGCAAGTCCACCCAGGCGCGCCTGCTGGCGGACCACTTGCGCCAACGCGGCCTGGGGGTCGAACTCACACGCGAGCCGGGCGGTACGCCGGGCGCGGAAGCGATCCGTACGTTGCTGCTCGATCCGCCGGCTGATGGCTGGACGCTCGAGGCCGAGGCGCTGCTGTTCGCCGCAGCGCGGGCGGATCACGTGGCGCGGCTGATCCGGCCTGCGCTCGGCGCGGGCCACTGGGTGGTCTGCGATCGCTTCATCGATTCGAGCAGGGCCTATCAGGGCGAGGCCGGGGCGCTGGGTGATGACCGCGTGATGGCGCTGCATTCGCTGGGCAGCGCGGGGCTATTGCCCGATCTGACAATCGTCATCGATGCGCCNGCGCAGGCNGTGGCGGGACGTCTTGCGCAGCGCGATGGCGGCGTNAGCGACGCCATCGGCGGGCGTGCAGCCGATTACCATGCGCGCGTCAACGCAGCCTTCCTCGCCTTCGCGCGTGCCGAACCCGATCGGTTCGCGGTCGTCGACGGCAGCGGCAGCGTCGAGGATGTGCACCGGCGCATCCTGGCGGAAATCGCCACGCGGTTCGGTGATGGGGCGGGCTGATGCTGCTCGGCCACGAGACTGCCTGGCGCGAATGGCGCAAGGCCCTGGGCGGGGAACGCATGCACCACGCCTGGCTGCTGGCCGGACGACGCGGCGTGGGCAAGGGCAGCTTTGCCTTCGCCGCCGCCTGCGAATTGGTCGGTGTGGATCCCGCTGATGCCCAGAACCATCCCGACATACTGACGCTCACCTACGCTCCAAAGGACGACAAGGAAGAACGCAAGCGCGCCGACGGCAAGCCATACGAGGTCGCGCGCAGCATCCGTATAGCGCAGGTGCGCGGCATGCAGGCGCGGCTCGGCACCCGCCCGACACTCGGCGACAAGCGCGCGATTATCATCGATCCGGCCGACGATCTCGAGCGCAATGCCGCCAACGCGCTGCTCAAGAGCCTCGAAGAACCGCCGATCGGCACTTATTTCCTGCTCGTCGCGCACAGTCCGGCCCGCTTGCTGCCGACCATCCGCTCGCGCTGCCGCGTGTTGCGCTTTCCGACGGTATCCGATGCCGAGATGGACCGGCTGCTGGCCGATCTCTCGCCGGGGGCGGACACTGCCACACGCGCGGCGGCGATTGCGGCGGCGGGAGGTTCGCCCGGCGCCGCGCTCCAGTTCGTCGACATGGAACTGGGCAAGGTGCGTCAGGCGATGGATGCAATCTTGGCCCGCGGCGATCCCGATTTCCAGCTGCGCGGCACGCTCGCGGGGCTGATCGGTGCGCGGCCCGACCGCGAACGGATCCGCGCGGTGCTCGAACTGGCCCGCTCGGCAGTGGCGCAACGGCTCGACGGGGCGATGGCCGATCCGCGACCCGTCATCGACACGCATAGCGAACTGGTCCGCCTGACCGGCGAGCAACCCACCTATAATTTCGATGCGGGACTGCTGGCAATGGAAATCGGCACCTTGCTCGCCAAGGCGGCTACCGCTAGCGAGCGAGCCGATGGCTGAACCCTATTACCTGACCACCGCGATCCACTATCCCAATGGCAAGCCGCATATCGGCCATGCCTACGAGACGATCGCGGCTGATGTTATCGCCCGCTTCCAGCGCCTGCGCGGCCGTGAAGTCCGGTTCCAGACAGGGACCGACGAACACGGTTTGAAGATGGCCCAGAAAGCCCGAGACATCGGCAGCACGCCGCGTGAGCTCGCGGATGAAATGTCGGGCCACTTCAAGGAACTGTTCGATGTTCTGAACATTTCCTANGACCGTTTNATCCGCACCACCGATCCCGATCACCACCGCGCGAGCCAGGCGATCTGGGAGGCGATGGAGAAGAAGGGCGACCTCTATCTCGATCGCTACGAAGGCTGGTACTCNGTTCGCGANGAAGCCTATTACGACGAAGGCGAACTGGTCGAAGGCGAGGGCGGGGCCAAGCTCTCGCCGCAGGGCACTCCGGTCGAATGGACCGAGGAGGAAAGCTGGTTCTTCCGCCTGTCCAACTATGCCGAGCCCCTGCTCGAACTGCTCAAGACGCCCGGCTTCCTGGAACCGGTGAGCCGGCGCAACGAGATGGTCGCGTTCATCGAACGCGGATTGCAGGATCTGTCGGTCAGCCGCACCAGTTTCGACTGGGGCGTCAAGGTGCCCAGCGGCGATGGNCACGTCATGTATGTCTGGGTCGACGCGCTGACCAATTACATCACCGGCGTCGGCTATCCCGATGGCGGCGAATTGTGGGACAAGTTCTGGCCCGCTGATCTCCACCTGATCGGCAAGGACATCGTNCGCTTCCATACGATCTACTGGCCGGCCTTCCTGATGAGCGCGGACCTGCCGCTCCCGAAAAAGGTCTTCGGGCATGGCTTCCTGCTTAATCGCGGGGTCAAGGAATCGAAGTCAGCAGGCAATGTCACCGATCCGATGGAACTGGCCGACAGGTTCGGCGTGGATGCGCTCCGGTACTTCCTCATGGCCGAGGTTACCTTCGGACAGGATGGCAGCTATTCGGCGCAAGCGCTTGTTAACAAGGTAAATGCTGAACTAGCTAACAGTTTCGGCAACCTTGCCCAGCGCACGCTTTCGATGATCGCCAAGAACATGGACGGCAAGCTCGAACCGTTCTCCCCAGCTAGCGATGACGATACGCTCTTGGACACGGTCCGGAAGGCCTGCGCCGAAACGCTGCCGCAAGAATTCGAAGCGCTTAATTTCTCGGTCGGGATCGAAGCNTGGCTGCGAGCCGTGTATGCCTGCAATGCCTATGTCGACGAACAGGCNCCGTGGGGGCTNAAGAAGACCGATCCCGAACGGATGAAGGCGGTGCTGCAAACGCTGTTCATCGCNATCCGCGANCTCGCCATCGCNATCCAGCCCGTCGTCCCCGAAAAGGCNGCGGCAGTGCTCGACCAGCTGGGTATNCCGGCGGATCGCAGGTCCTATGCCAACCTTGNCGANGCNGACTGGTTCGGCGCNTTGGCGGCGAGCGGCCATGCTATCGACAAGCCGACNCCGGTNTTCCCGCGGCTCGAATTGCCCGAAGAGGAGCCGGCCTGATGCTCGTCGACAGCCATTGCCACCTTGAATANGAAGGCCTCGTCGAAGACCAGGACGCNGCGCTCGATCGGGCGCGCGNAGCNGGGATCGAGGCCTTCCTCAACATTTCGACCAAGCNNGCNGANTGGGACCAGGTCGTCGGTACCGCNANGGCCAANCGCGACGTCTATGCCAGCGTCGGCATNCATCCNCACAANGCCGACGATCACGCCGAGTTGACACGCGAAGAACTGCTCGCGGCAACGCACGACGCTAAGGTCATCGGGATCGGCGAAACCGGACTTGATTACTATTACGACCATTCGGACCGCGCCGTGCAGCAGGACCTGTTCCGCCTGCACATCGATGTGGCCCGCGAGGTCCGACTTCCGGTTATCATCCACACCCGCGACGCAGAAGATGATACGCTCGCGATCCTCGAAGACGAGCTGGGGAAGGGGGCTTTCCCCGCGCTGATCCATTGCTTCACCGCGTCGGCCGAGTTCGGGAGGGCGGTCATCGACCTGGGACTGTCGGTCTCGATTTCGGGCATCGTTACCTTCAAGAACGCAAAAGATCTTCAGGCGTTCGCGCGCGACATTCCGCAGGACAGGCTGCTGGTCGAAACCGACAGCCCGTTTCTCGCGCCGGTTCCGCATCGGGGCAAGCCATGCGAACCGGGCTACGTCCGCGACACCGCGCAGTTCCTCGCCGACCTTCGCGAGGAACCGCTCGCGAATCTGGCCGCCTATACCACGCGCAACTTCTACCGCCTGTTCAGCAAGGCCGCCGCGTGAAGCTGCTCATGCTCGGCTCCGGCACGTCGACCGGCGTGCCGCGGATCGGCAACGACTGGGGCGAATGCGACCCGCACGAGCCGCGCAACCGGCGTACGCGCGTCTCGATCATCGTCGAGAACCAGGCGGGACAGCGGATCCTGATCGACACCTCGACCGACCTGCGCGCGCAATTGCTGGCGAACGGGATCGGCAAGGTGGATGCGGTCTTCTGGACGCATGACCATGCCGATCACTGCCACGGCATCGATGATCTGCGCGTCATGCGCTACGATCGCAGCAACCCGCTGCCAGGCTATGCCAGCAGCAAGACCTGCGACAATCTGCGTCGCCGGTTCGATTACATATTCGAAGGACAGCACGGCTATCCCACGCTGATGTCGCTCAAGGATATCGCGGACGCCAGGCTCGTCGCCGGTTTTTCCTTCGACCATGTCGAAATGCCGCACGGACCTGTGACCAGTACCGGGTTCCGGTTCGAAGCGGATGGAAAATCAATCGTTTACGCCACCGACTTCAGTGAGATTACAGCCGGCATGCTCAAATGCTTCGACCGGGCCGACATTCTCGTCGTCGACTGTCTTCGCAAGCGGCCGCATCCCACGCATGCGCATCTCGACATGGCGCTCGATCTCGCTCGGCGTGCCAAGGTTGGCCGCACGGTCCTGACGCATATGGACAAAAGCATGGACTACCGCAGCCTGTGCGACGAAGTGCCTGATCACGTAACGGTCGGTTACGATGGCCTGACGATGACCGCATGAACGAATACCAGATCGTCTCGCTGATATCGCTGCTGGGTTTCCTGATCCTGGTGACCGGCGCATTCCGGGCACACCGTGTGAACGTGAAAAAGGGTTTCTACATGGCCGCAGCATGGGCGGGCATCTTCGCAATCGTCGTCCTGTTCATCGATCTGGTGCGGTAGGGCAGCACGCAGAAGCTCCTCTTCTGCTCAACGACGTCATTTAACATAATATATATTATCATTCCATACGAGAAGGATAAGCCGCTTCCAAGCAGCCTTACCCTCCCGCAGCCTTGGCGTTAGAAGACAACCATGTCCGATCAAACCGACCGCTTGCTCCGCATCATGGCCCGCCTTCGTGATCCCGTCAGCGGGTGTGAATGGGACACGGCGCAGGACTTTGCCTCCATTGCACCGTATACGATCGAAGAAGCCTACGAGGTCGCCGACGCCATCGAACGCAGCGACATGGACGATTTGCGCGGCGAACTCGGTGATTTGCTTTTCCAGGTCGTGTTCCATGCGCGCATGGCCGAAGAAGCCGGAGATTTTGGCTTTGAAGACGTCGCACGTAGCATCGCCGACAAAATGGAGGTGCGCCATCCGCATATCTTTGGCGATGAAGGCGGCATCATGGAAGACGGCCGGTGGGAGGATATCAAGGCTGCAGAACGGTCGCGATCGGGGCAAAACAGCGCGATGGACGGCGTCGCAAACGCGCTTCCCGCCTTGCTGCGTTCGCACAAATTGCAGAAGCGTGCAGCACGGGTCGGTTTCGAATGGCCCGATGTCACCGGCCCGATAGACAAACTGCGCGAGGAACTGGACGAACTCGCGCAGGCACAGACCGATGACGAAAAACTGATGGAAGCGGGCGACGTGCTGTTTTCCGTCGTCAACATCGTGCGCCGCTACGGAGTCGATCCCGAACAAGCCTTGCGCGCTTCGAACGCCAAATTTGAACGTCGTTTCAGGAAGATGGAAGAACTTTCGCAGAACGAGGGCGAGGATTTCGCCGCGCTCGACCTCGATGGCAAGGAAACCTATTGGCAGCGCGCCAAGCGCACGATTAGTTAGTCGAGCGCCTCGTATTGCCCCAGTTCCTTGGGGTTGAGCCGCACCGTGATCAGCCGGTTTGCGCCGCCCTCTTCTTCGGCGACATCGTCGATCACCTCGCCATGCGCATGCANCCAGGCAATCCGNCGNCCATCGCCAGCGGGAACNTCGAAAGTGCGGAGCGAGGCATTCCGGGTCAGCATCTCGCCGAGCCGTTCGAGCAGGGTTTCGACCCCCTCACCCGTCAGGGCCGACATCGCTACCACATCGTCATTGCCGACGACCTGTTCGGTCAGTTCTTCGGCATCTTCTGGGGATAGCTGGTCCCACTTGTTCCACACTTCCAGGACGGGGATCGAAGGTTCTTCGCCTTCCTCCTCGGCCACCCCGAGATCACGGAGAACCTGCAGCACCTGCGCCTTCTGCGCACCGGTCGACGGGTTCGAGATATCACGAACGTGACAGATCACNTCGGCCGCGGTGACTTCTTCCAGCGTTGCGCGGAACGCGGCCACNAGCTGCGTCGGCAGGTCGGAAATGAACCCGACCGTATCGGACAGGATCGCTTTCTCGACCCCGGGCAACGCAATTGCGCGCATCGTCGGGTCGAGTGTGGCGAACAGCAAGTCTTCCGCCATCACCCCTGCCCCGGTCAACCGGTTGAACAGCGTCGACTTGCCCGCATTGGTGTAGCCGACCAGCGCGACCACCGGCCACGGCGCGCGTTCGCGCCGTTCGCGGTGCAGGCCGCGGGTCTTGCGCACCTGTTCGAGTTCCTTGCGCAGCCGCCCCATCCGCTGCCGGATCATCCGGCGGTCGGCCTCGATCTGGGTTTCACCCGGACCGCCGAGGAAGCCGAACCCGCCGCGTTGCCGTTCGAGGTGGGTCCAGCTGCGCACGAGCCGGCTCTGCTGGTAATCGAGATGGGCGAGTTCGACTTGCAGACGACCCTCGGCAGTGGCCGCNCGTTCGCCGAAGATCTCGAGGATCAGTCCGGTGCGGTCGATGACCTTGCGCGCCAGCTTGTCTTCCAGATTGCGCTGCTGGATCGGCGTGAGCGCGCCGTCGACCACGACCAGTTCNACCTCGTCCTGTTCGCAGGCGATGCGGATGTTATCGACCTGACCGGCGCCGAACAGCAGGTTCGGGCGCACNTCGCGAACGGGCAGCACNAANCTCTCGGCGATGACCACGCCGATCGCCAGAGCCAGCCCCTCGGCTTCTGCAAGCCGCGACTGCGCGTCGAGGTCATAGGCCATCCCGCGAATGTCCGGGCACACCACAAGCGCCCGTGCACCGCGAGAGACCTCGCCCATCAAGTCGTCATCGAAACTCAGTTGTCGTCCTCTTCCCAGTCTTCGGTCAGATCGACCGGTGTTGCGGGCTGGATCGTCGATACGGCATGCTTGTAGGCAAGCTGGACGTAACCGTCACGCTCAAGCAGCATGCAGAACAGATCGTAGGACGCGATCCGGCCCTGCAGCATCACCCCGTTGACTAGGAACATGGTGACCTGCGCTTCCGCCTGACGGACCCGGCTCAGGAACACGTCCTGCAACAGCCGCTGCTTGGCCCCCGAACCCTGGCTCGTAAACTGCTCGGTATCGACCGGCTGCGCGGGCATGATCGTGCTGATCGCGTGCTTGTAGACCAGCTGCGACTGGCCATCGCGGCGCAACAGGATCGAGAAATTGTCGAACCAGGTGACAATGCCTTGCAGCTTCACGCCCTTGACCAGGAACATGGTCACCGGGGACTTGTTCTTGCGCAGCAGGTTGAGGAAGGCATCCTGCAGGTTCACGGGACGGCCGCCCGATGCAGGTTCAGGGGGTTTCGGACGCGGTCGTGCCGAGAGTGTCTTTTCGCCGGACATGTCTTTTCCCGTTTCTTGGCGGCCCTCCACCGAGCCGCAATCTGGGCGCCTGCGACGCCCGTGTGTGCATCCGCAACTCTTTGCGAACGCCATTAATGTGGGACATCGCACCGTCGTGCGCAATGCATTCCTTATTCTGTCGCACAACGCGCAACTTTCCCGATCGCTCCTACTTTTTCGGCTCGCTCGGCTTGCGTTCGACCATACCCAGCAGCTTCAGCTTGCGGTGCAGCGCGGAGCGCTCCATCCCGATGAAGGTCGCGGTCTTCGAAATATTGCCTGAAAAGCGACGGATCTGGACAGTGAGATACTCGCGCTCGAAATTCTCACGGGCTTCGCGCAGCGGCGCTCCCATCATCGCCCCCACCCCGCCGTTTCCGCCGAGCTTACCCCCGAGCACTTCCTCGGGCAGCATGTCGACCTCGATCTGTTCGAGATTTTCGCGCGGGGTCAGGATGATCGTGCGTTCGACCACGTTGCGCAGCTGGCGCACGTTGCCCGGCCAGTCATAGGCCTGCAGCGCCGCCATCGCCTCGTCGCTGATGGTCGGGGGGCGCAGACCCTGTTCGGTCGCATAGCGGGCAAAGAACCCGTCGGCGAGCGCGGGGATATCGTCGCGCCGCTCGGCCAGCGAGGGCACTTCGACGGGCACGACATTGAGGCGGTAGAACAGGTCTTCGCGAAAGCGCTTCTCCTCCATTTCGCCGGTGAGATCGCGCGAGGTGGACGAGACCACCCGCACATCGACCCCGATCTGACGGGTTCCGCCCACGCGGACGAAGCTNTGNTCGGTNAGCACCCGCAGGATCCGTGCCTGCGTGGAAAGCGGCATGTCGGCGACTTCGTCGAGATANAGCGTNCCCCCGTCNGCGGTCTCGAGNAGNCCCGGGCGNACNAGCTTGCCATCGGCTTCCTCGCCGAACAGCTCCTCTTCGAAACGTTCGGGNGTTATCCGGGCCGAATTGACNATGACGAAGGCCTTGTCGGCACGCGGGCTCCAGCTGTGGAGCAGCCGGGCCGCCACTTCCTTGCCTGCCCCGGCAGGGCCGGTGACCAGGACGCGGCTGCCGGTACTGGCGACGCGCTTCAGTGTGGCGCGGACCGCATTGATNACTGCCGAATTGCCGGTGAACTCGTCACCCTGCCCCTGGTTTTCGCGCANNCGCGTNTTCTCGCGNCGCAGCCGTTCGGTTTCGGTCGCACGTTCGACCAGGTGCAGCAGCCGNTCGGCCTCGAACGGCTTCTCGATGAAATCGACCGCGCCGCGGCTGACCGCGCTGACCGCGGTGTCGATGTTNCCNTGGCCCGAAAAGATGATGACCGGCAGATCGGGTTCGCGCACCTTGATCGCGTCGAGCACNTCCAGCCCNTCCATCTGGCTGCCGTGNAGCCACACATCGAGCAACACGAGGCTCGGCCGCTTCTGGTCGATGGCTTCCAGCGCGGCGGTACTGTCGGCGGCGGTACGGCACTCATACCCCTCGTCGCTCAGCACCCCGGCCACCAGTTCGCGGATGTCGCGTTCGTCGTCGACGATCAGAATATCCAGCGCCATGCGTCCCTATCCTTCATTCTTTGTCGTTGTCTGCGCGTCGCTTTCCTCGGCGAGNGGATCGCGCGCGAANCGCATCGTCACCCGCGTGCCCCCGGNCTCGACCGAGGTGAACGTCATTTCACCGCCGTGTTCCTCGACGATCTTGTTGACGATCGCGAGGCCCAGTCCGGTGCCCTTTTCACGCGTCGTCACATAGGGTTCGAGGATATTAACCCGGTCTTGTGGCAGGCCGATACCATTGTCTTCCACCGAGACCGAGATCGAATCCTCGGCGGTCTCTACCTCGACGCGGATCCTGCCGCGGTAGTCGACACTCGCCGACTGCGCCTTGGCTTCGATCGCCTCATAGGCATTCTTGAGCGTGTTTGTCAGCGCCTGACCCAGTTGGTGACGGTCGCAGCGGATGCGCAGCGGGCCTTCGTCTGGGGCCTGGAAACGGTAATCCACCGCGGGATGCGCCACTTCCTGCAGGAACAGCGACTGGCGGATAAGGTCGATCGCGTTTTCCGTCCGGAAGGTCGGCTTGGGCAGCCGCGCGAAGCTGGAGAATTCGTCCACCATCTTGCGCAGATCGCCGACCTGGCGAACGATCGTGTTGGTCAGTTCGTCGAACAGTTCGCCGTCGATCTCGATCTGTTTGCGATAGCGCCGTTTCAACCGTTCGGTCGCCAGCTGGATCGGGGTCAGCGGGTTCTTGATCTCATGCGCGATCCGGCGCGCGACATCGGACCATGCCGCCTGACGCTGGTCGAGCAACTGCCGCGTGATATCCTCGAATGTGATCACATGGCCATCGCTCTCGCGGCCGATCTTCACGGCGAAGGTCAGCAGTTCGCCATTGCGGCTGTGCGAGATGACGCCCCGCGTCAGCCCGCCGCGCACCATGGCGCCGATCTGCGGGGCCAGGTCGTCGAGTGTCGCGGGCGTGCTTTCGCCCGCCGCATCGTAGCCCAGCATCGACTGCGCGGGGGCATTCATCAGCAACAGGTTCAGATCGGCATCGACCGAGATGATTCCTGCACTCACCGATTCCAGAACCGCTTCGATGAACCCGCGCCGTTCCTCGAGTTCGATATTGGCGGAAAGCAGCGCATCGGTCTGTTTTTCGAGCTGCGCCGTCATGCGGTTGAAGGCGCGGTTGAGCAGGCCGATCTCGTCGGCCCCGGTGCGCCCTTCGACGCGCAGCGCGAAATTGCCCGCGCCGACCTTGCGCGCAGCGGCGACCAGATCGGTAAGCGGTTCGACCTGCCGGTCCGCGAACCGCAAGGCAAACCATACCGCGACGCCCACCAGCGCCAGCGAGACGAAGAACAGCGCGAGATTGAAGCGCAATTGCAGCGCGCGTGCACGCTTGGTCAGTTCCTCGTAGGCAGCGGAAATCGAGCGAGCGGATTGCCAGCTGCGGAAGGTCGCCGCCTCCGCATTGCGCGCGGTGTAGAGATAGATCCCCGCCTCGCGGTCGATCGGCGCCACCGCCTCGATCCGTTCGGCGCTGCCGCGAACCGCAACCTGTTCTCCGCGGGCAAGCTTTTCATAGGCATCCTGGGCGAAGGTTCGCGGATCGCTTGCCTCGCTCAGCCCATAGACCACCGCAGTGCGCATGGTGTCGTCGGGCATCGCCTGGAGGATGGCGCTTTCGATAACATCGCGCGGTTCGGCCTGGTATTGGTAGACGAGCGCAAAGTTGGGATCGGTTACCTGAACGCGCGCAAGGATGGCGCGCATGTCCATTGCCATCGAGATCGTTTCATTGCCGAGATCGAGCTGGTTTTCCTCGTAATATCCTTCCGCGAGCTGGTTGGCATTTTCCATCAGTCCGCGCGAATTGTCCGAAAACCAGAAATCGACGCCCGACTGGAACAGAAAAGCGGCGAACCCCGCCACCAGCAGCGTCGGGACCGCTGCGATCATCGAAAAGAAGAACACCAGTCGGACATGAAGCCGCGCGGTACTGCCGGCAGCGCGCCGCAGCGCGATCCGCCGCCCGGCAAGCACGAGCAGCGCCATGGCGGGAATCAGCGTACCGATCAGCAGGCCGGCNACCTGCCGCGATGGCAGGAGCGCGCCATCGGGCGGTGCATTGGTGAAGGTTGCCCAGGTGCTGGCAACCATNACCAGGAAAGCGATTGCGGCGACGACCTCGATATAGCCGACCATGTTGCGTTTGCGCGAGGTTACGACGAACCTGCGCCACCAGCGGGGCGTCTGTCGTCCACTTCCTGCTGTTCGCGTCGCCATCGTGGCGCGCATACAACGGGACTGTTGCACTTTTGCAAGTATAAATTCGTCAAACCCGCCGCGGTCCGGTCGAAACGCGGGATCAACGGCGACGAGCGTAGCTTTCAGGAGCGATGTCGAGTTCGGAAAGCCGCTTGCGNAGCGTGTTGCGGTTGATGCCAAGCATCCTCGCAGCGCGCAGCTGNTTGCCCTCGGTCCGTTCGAGCGCGAGTTCGAANAGNGGCCTCTCGAAGGCAGCCAATGCGGTGTGATAGACAGCCCCGTCNGCCGGCCGCGCGTGTTCGAGCCAGCGCTCTACNGCGGCGGCAAGACCGTCCTTCTGCCCCTCACCCGTCTCTNCGCGCGCGGCGGGAAGGATGTCCTCGACCGCGGCTGCATCGATTACATCTTCGCGCGCCATGAGGACGAGCCGGAAGACTGCATTGCGCAGTTCGCGGACATTGCCCTGCCACGGTCGCGCCTCGAGCGCGTTGATCGCCTGCGCATTGGCCTTACGGACGGGCAGTCCCTCATTCGCCGCCTGGCCGAGGAAATGGCGGACCAGCGCGCCGATGTCCTCGCGCCGCTCGCGCAGCGGCGGCAGGTGAATCGGCACGACGTTCAAACGGTAATAGAGGTCCTCGCGGAAACGCCCGTCGGCGATCATCGGAGTGAGGTCGCGATTGGTGGCCGCCACGATCCGGACGTCGACTCCGATCTCCTGCCGCCCGCCAACGCGGCGAATCCGCCCTGACTGCAGCGCCCGCAACAGGCGCGTCTGCGCTTCCGCCGGCATGTCGCCGATCTCGTCGAGGAACAGCGTGCCGCCGTTCGACTGTTCGAACTTGCCGATCTGCTGTCCGACCGCGCCCGTGAATGCACCGCGTTCGTGCCCGAACAACTCGCTTTCGAGCAGATCGTGCGGGATCGCCGCCATATTGACCGCTACGAACGGACCGGTCTTGCGCGCGCCAAGCTGGTGGATCGCCTCGGCGACCAGTTCCTTGCCCGTGCCGCTTTCACCGGTGATCAGCACCGTGAGATCATTGCGCAGGACCCGCGTGATCATCCGGAACACGCCCTGCATCGCGGGACTGCGGCCAATCAGCGGAAGCGCGCTGTCTTCGCTGTCATCCGCGCCTTCAAGGACCGGCCGACTGGCAACCGCCTGCGCAACCGCCTGCGTCAGCTCGTCGAGATCGAAGGGCTTGGGGAAATATTCGAAAGCATCGCTATCGCTTGCGCGGACCGCCGTATCGAGCGTGTTCTGGGCCGACAGGACGATCACCGGCATGTCGGGCGCGCGCGATCGCACGGCATCGATCGACGCCAGACCGTCGCCGTCGGTCAGGATGACGTCGGTCAGCATGACGTCGAACGCCTGCTCGTCCAGCAAGACATCGCGCCGGGCGAGCGTATCGCACGCCGTCACTTCGAACCCATCATCGCGCAGCGCTTCGGTGATCACCGTTGCGATGCTCTTGTCGTCTTCGACCAGCAGGACCGTGCGTGCCATGTGCTCCCCCTACCCTGCGACCGGCAGGTTAATGCGAAAATGGGTTTCACCCGCGCGCTCGTCGCGCTGGTGCGAAATGCGCCCGCCCATGTCGCGCAGCAGCTTGCGCACCANGGCAAGCCCGAGCCCTTGCCCGTGCGGCTTGCTCGAAACGAACGGTTCGAACACGTGATCGCGCAGCGCCGGTTCGATNCCGGNTCCGCCNTCGGTGACCGTGATCTCGATCGGCAGGCGGGTCGCCTTNCCCAGACGGATGGTGTTGAAGACCAGGCCGCTGACGAAGCGGGTGCGCACACGCACCCGGGCGCNGTCGAGCGCGGCGCTGGCNTCGCAGGCATTGGCGATGAGATTGATCAGGACCTGCTCGAGCGCGCCCTGATCCGCCGCGACCGGGGGGAGCGAGGGATCGAATTCCTCCACCAGTTCGCAGGGATCGTCTCTTCCCGCGCGGACTGTCGCCATCGCGTTGCGAATGGCCTCGTGCAGGTTGCACGGCCCGGTAATCTCGATCGGCTTCGCGCCGAGCTGCTGCATGCGATCGATCAGCTGCGCAATCCGATCGACTTCGGCGGAGATCATTTTCGCCAGCGGCTTGTCCTTCCCTGCCACGCGGCGGGCGAGCAGCTGGCTCGCCCCCCGGATGGCGGAGAGCGGATTCTTGATTTCATGTGCGAGAACCGCGGGTGCGCGCAATTCGACGCGCTCTTCGGCGTCCTCGTCATTGTCGGGCTGCCCTGCGTCGGACAACGTGAGCACGCGCCATCCCGCGGATGCATGAATGGGCGAGCTGCTGATATTGATCCGCCGCTCACCGACAGCGGTGGCGATGGTCACGCCCCGGGCGATGACCTGCGCATCGACACTCGAGAGGCGCTCCGTGAGCCGTTCGTCGGCGATTCCCACGACATCCCAGAACCGCTTTTCGGATAGCTTGCGGGCGCTGCGGCCGAGCATTTCTTCCGCTGCATAATTGGCTTCGACGATGCGATCGTCCTCGTCCAGCAGCAGCACCGCGAAGATCATCGCGGCAAGCTGGGCGCGCGCATCGGGTGCGCCGGAAGACGGGGTCACGCGGCGCGGCGCCGCAGGAAGGGCTCGTANAAGGCTTCGATTTCCTCGAGCACCTTGCGCGGATCGTCGATGAAATTGACGAAATTGCGGAACTCNGCNGAGCCGTGCATGCCCTTGGTNTACCANCCNAGATGCTTGCGCGCGATCTTNGTNCCGACNCCTTCGCCGTAATGNTCGAGCATCGACTNGTANTGNTCNACNAGNACGTCGTANTGCTCGTCGAAAGCAGGCGTCTCAAGCACTTCGCCGGTGCGCCACCAGTGCATGATCTGGCCCAGCAGCCACGGTTTGCCATAGGCCCCGCGCCCGATCATGATACCGTCGGCACCCGATTGCTCGAGCGCGGCCGCGGCGTCGGCTATCGTGCAGATATCGCCATTGGCGATGACCGGGATCGAGACCGCATCCTTCACCTTGCGGATGAATGCCCAGTCCGCCTGCCCCTTGTACATCTGGTTGCGGGTTCGGCCATGGACGGTGATCATCTTTACGCCGAGGTCTTCCGCGATATGCGCCAGTTCGGGGGCGTTGAGATCGGCATGGTCCCAGCCCATCCGCATCTTGACGGTCACGGGCACATCGACCGCCTTGACTGTCGCTTCCATCAGCTTCGTCGCCAGCGGCACTTCGCGCATCAACGCCGACCCGGCCAGCTGACCCACGACCTTGCGCACCGGACAGCCGAAATTGATGTCGATGATAGCCGCGCCGTTGTCCTGCTGCAGCTTGGCCGCCTCGGCCATGCTGTCGGGATCGCAGCCGACCAACTGCATCGACACCGGTTCCTCGATCGCGTCCCAAGCCGCCTTCTGGACGCTCTGCCGCGTTTCGCGGATCGCCGCTTCGCTGGCGATCATCTCGGTCACATTGAGGCCCGAGCCATAGCGTCGCACCAGGCGCCGGAACGGCAGGTCGGTCACGCCGGTCATCGGCGCGAGCACCACCGGCGTGTCGATCGACACGTTGCCGACCTCGATCGGCTGCGGGGGTGCGGGCGGGAGCGGTTGCGTCGTCATATGGAATTCATTGCCTAAATATTGGGCAGGCACATAGTGCGTTGCAGCGAAAACGGCAAGCCGCTAGCGCGCTGCTTTCGTATGCAACACGCGCCCCCCCTTCCCGCCTTCGCGGCAATCATCGTCGCCGCAGGCAAGGGTATCAGGGCGGGACAGCCGCTGCCAAAGCAATTTGCGGAATGGCGCGGCAAACCGGTCCTGCGCCACTCGGTCGAAACCCTACTCGAAGCCGGGGCGGCCCCGCTCCTCATCGCGATCCCCGAAAACGGCGAAGCGGCTGCGCACACGGCGCTGGACGGACTGGCGGGCTATACCCTCGTCGCCGGAGGCGAGACTCGTCAGCAATCGGTTGCCCGGGCGCTGAGCGCTATCGAAAGCGCCGATACCGTGCTGATCCACGACGCGGCGCGGCCGGACCTTCCGCGCGCGGTGATCGAACGCTTGCTTGGCGCGCTTGAAACCCACGCTGGCGCCATTCCGGTCCTCCCGGTCGTCGACAGNCTGGCTTTCGAGGAAGAGGGNNTGATGGCCGGNGCCGCGCCGCGCGAACATTTGCGCCGGGTTCAGACACCGCAAGCTTTCCGCTTTGCCGCCATTCGCGATGCGCATGCCACNTGGGCAGGCGAAGCCGATGCGGGCGACGATGCGCAGGTGCTGCGTGCAAGTGGCGGAGANATCGCGCATGTCGCGGGCGACGANCGGCTTGCCAAACTCACTTTCGCGGAGGATTTCATGACNCGATTACCGCCCCTGCGCACGGGCATGGGCTACGATGTCCACCGGCTGGCCGAAGGCGAAGAGCTGTGGCTCGCTGGGGTCCGGATCGAACACGACAAGGGCCTGGCCGGCCATAGCGATGCGGATGTGGCACTGCACGCCATTGTCGACGCATTGCTGGGGGCGATCGCTCAAGGCGATATCGGCAGCCATTTCCCCCCCAGCGACCCGCAGTGGAAAGGAGCGAGCAGCGATCGCTTTGTCGAACACGCTGCCCGGCTCTTGCGCGAAGCCGGCTACAGCGTTGGCAATATCGATCTGACGATCATCTGCGAAGCTCCGAAGATCGGGCCGCATCGCGACGCCATGCGTGCGCGGATCGCCGAACTGCTCGGCGTTGACATCACCGCCATATCGGTAAAGGCCACGACAACAGAGCGGCTCGGTTTCACGGGCCGCGGCGAAGGAATTGCAGCGCAGGCCGTGGCAACCGTCATCAGGGAGTAGATTGATGCGTATGGGATATCGCAAACGGATGGGCGCCGCAGCGCTTGCTGCATTCGGCCTGCTTGCGGCGCAGCCGGCGCTGGCGCAACGCTGCATCGCCCCGCAGGACGTGACCGATACCGGCATCTATGCGGTCCCGATCCTGGCGGAAGGCTTCCGGGCGTCGTGCACCCCCTACCTGGCCGAGGACGGATTTTTCGCAACCCGCGGCGAAGCATTCGTCGCGCCCTATGCCTCGATCCAGTCGGATCGCTGGCCCGGCGCTTTCCGCACCTTCATGGCGCTGGCGAACGGCAAGGATGACGACGGCACGGCCGCGATGCTGTCCGACCTGCCACCCGAGACACTGCGCCCGATCGTCGACGCCTTCCTGGCGCAGAAGATCGGGGAAGAGATCAAGCCCGGGGATTGCCCGAAGATCGAGCAGGCCATGGAACTGCTGGCGCCCCTTCCCCCGGAGAATTTCGGCGGACTGCTGACCTTCATTCTCGATGTTACCGATGTAAAGGAACCCGACATCTGCCCGGCTGAGCAGCCATGACCGGCGGACTGCTACCCGATGATATCGAGACGCTCGCCCGCCGCGTAGTCGAGGAAAACGCGGCGCTCGGGCGCAAGGTGACCGTCGCCGAAAGCTGCACCGGCGGTCTCGTCGCTGCCGCGCTAACTGAAATCCCGGGATCGTCGGCCGTGCTCGACCGCGGTTTCGTAACCTATTCGAACGAAGCCAAGATGGAATGTCTCGACGTTTCGCTCGAGATCATCGAAACCTTCGGGGCAGTTTCGATCGCCTGCGCCTGGGCCATGGCCAAGGGCGCGCTCGACAGGAGCCATGCCGATGTGGCGGTTGCCATCAGCGGGGTCGCCGGGCCCGGCGGCGGCACCGATCTCAAGCCCGTGGGGACGGTCGTCTTCGCGCGTGTCGTTCGCGGAGATGGCGTCGAACCCGAAGGCGAACTCAAGCGGTTCGAGCCGACTTCGCGCGCCGATATTCGCCGCGAGGCGACGATCTGCGCGCTTGAACTCTTGCTGCCCTAGAGGTTGGCGGCGGCATTTTCGCGGCCGTACAGTTCGTCCGCACGATCTTCGAACGCCTGCACCATTTTGCGGAAGGCACGGTCGAAATACTGGCCTGCCAATGCTTCGAAGACCGCGTTGCGGAAAGTGAAATCCACGCAGAAATCGATCTCGCACCCTCCGTCCTCGGTCGGGGTGAAGGTCCAGTTGTTGTCGAGATCCTTGAGCGGTCCGTCGACGTAGAACACTTCGAGGTGCTCGGGACGCTGCTTGACGACGCGGGAGGTGAACTTCTCGCGGATCGCCTTGAAGCCGACCAGCATGTCGGCGACCATTTCGGTTTCGCTGTCGCTGCGCACGCGCGTCGCGACCACCCACGGCAGAAATTCGCCATAGCTGCCCACATCGGCGACGAGGTCGAACATCTGTTCCTGGCTGTAGGGCAGCCGCCGTTTTTCACGGATGCCGGGCATCAGGCGCCTTGCTTGGCGAGCTTTGCTTCGCGCGCGGCGCGCATTTCGGCGAAATCGTCGCCCGCATGATAGCTCGAGCGGGTCAGCGGGCTCGATGCGACCTGGAGGAAGCCCTTCGCCCGCGCGATCGAGCCATAGGCCGCGAACTGCTTGGGCGTGACGAATTCTTCCACCTTCGCGTGCTTGGGCGTAGGCTGGAGATACTGGCCCATGGTGATGAAATCGATGTCCGCGCTGCGCATGTCGTCCATCACCTGATGGACCTCGAGCCGGCCCTCGCCCAGACCGAGCATAATGCCCGACTTGGTGAAGATCAGCGGATTGTGGACCTTCACCTCTTCGAGCAGGCGCAGTGAGGCATAGTAGCGCGCGCCCGGGCGGATCGTCGGATAAAGCCGCGGGACGGTCTCGAGATTGTGATTGAAGACATCGGGGCCTGCCTCGCAGATCTCTGCGATCGACTGCTTCATCCGTCCCTTGAAATCGGGGGTCAGGATTTCGATCGTCGTATTCGGCGTTTCGCGGCGCAGCGCGTTGATCACCTTGACGAACTGCCCCGCACCGCGATCGGGCAGGTCATCGCGATCGACGCTGGTTATCACGATATGCTCGAGACCCATGGCCGCTGCAGCGGTCGCGGTGTGTTCGGGCTCTAGCGGGTCGACGGGCATCGGCATGCCCGTCTTGATGTTGCAGAACCGGCAGGCGCGCGTGCAGGTATCGCCAAGGATCATCACCGTGGCGTGTTTCTTGGTCCAGCACTCGCCAATGTTCGGGCAGGCCGCCTCTTCGCACACCGTGTGCAGGTTGAGTTCGCGCATCAGCTTGCGCGTTTCCTGATAGCCCTTGCTGACGGGCGCCTTCACCCGGATCCAGTCGGGCTTGCGCTGCATCTTGGGGCGTTCGCCCTCGGGCCGCGGTGCGGAAGAAAGGTCGTTCATAGCGCGGCCCATCTAGGCCCCCTGCCCGCCAACGGCAACCCGCATAGCTATGCGCCGCCCCTTGCCACCGGGACCATTTCACGGCAGCGATGATCGCATGAAGACTTTCGAACAGATGATCCAAGGTTACGGCCGCTTTCGCGAAGGCGACTGGCACAAACAGCACGACCGCTGGGAACAACTCAGGGAAGGCCAGTCGCCGCAGGTCATGGTGATCGCCTGCTCCGACAGCCGCGTCGACCCCGCCCAGATTTTCGATGTCGATCCGGGCGAGATTTTCGTGGTGCGTAATGTTGCCGCGCTGGTCCCGCCGTTCGAAACGACGCCCGGCCGGCACGGCGTATCCGCGGCGCTCGAATTCGCTGTCCAGTTCCTCAAGGTCCGCGAAGTGGTGGTCATGGGCCATGGCATGTGCGGGGGGTGCAAGGCTGCGCTGACGCAGGACCTGCATGGCAACGCGCTGGGCGAAGGCGGATTCGTGGCGCACTGGATCGACATGCTCGACGCGGTGCGNGAACCGATCGCTGCGGAAAAGGGCACGAGCGGCCGCATCGCCGAACGCGCAATGGAACTGGCCGCGGTCAAGGTCAGCCTGGAGAACCTTCGCACCTTCCCCTGCGTGCAGGAAAAGGAAGGCAATGGCAGTCTCACCCTGCGGGGCGCCTATTTCGCCATTTCCGACGGGATTTTGCACCTGCTCGACGAGGAAAGCGGAGAATTCGCCCCCGCCCCGTGACTTGCGCGTGACCCGGCTTGCGGTCATGGAAGCGCATATGTCGGATATCGAACAACGCAATATCGCTCTTCTCATCGATTCGGATAATGCCAGTCCTTCGGGCATTGATCCGGTGCTCACCGTGCTTGCCGAACTGGGCCAAGTGAACATCCGCCGCGCCTATGGCAATTGGCGCAAGACGAGCCTCAAGGGCTGGATCGATCTGATGCATCGCTATGGCATCGAACCGCAGCAGCAGTTCGACATGACCAAGGGCAAGAACGCTACCGACATGAAGATGACGATCGACGCGATGGACCTGCTCTATCGCGGCCGGGTCCATGGGTTCGGAATCATGAGCTCGGACAGCGATTTCATGCCGCTNGCGATGCGCATCCGGCAGGACGGCCTGCCGGTCTACGGGTTCGGCGGTGCCAAAACCCCTGAGGCATTCCGCCAGGCATGCACGCGTTTCATCGACGTGAANGCGCTGATNAAAGCGGAAAAGGACACCCGCAAGGAAGGCGGGCCGAGCAAGGCATCGAACGTCCTCGANCAGGATTTGCTCGACCTGCTGTTCGATGCCTATGCCGCCAGCAAGCGCGACGACAAGGGCTATGCCAATTTGTCCGAAGTCGGACAGCGCGCGGGCAACCGGTCAAGCTTCGACACGCGCAATTACGGTTTTGCGCGGCTCACCGACCTGATCGAGACGATTCCCAATTTTTCCGTCGAGCGGCGCGGGAATGGCCAGAGCTTCGTTAAGCGGTTGCGCTAACGGAAAAGGGCGCGAGCCGTAGCCCGCGCCCTTCTGCAATTCTTAGGCTGTCAGCCCTTACATCGCAGTGCCCGAAGTCTGCTGCGCGGCGTAGATTGCCCAGAGGTTGGCGATCGCGTCACGCGGACCTTCCACTTCGTTGAAGGTCGCTTCGGCTTCAGCGAACTTACCCTGGTCGAACTGCGCAATGCCCAGGCGGGTCAGCGCCATCGGCGCCTCGGCGCCAGCCATCCCGGCGGCTTTGCGATAAAACTCCTCGGCCTCCGCGGGACGTTCGAGGCTGAGCAGCGCGTCGCCTGCAGCCATGACCGTGCGGACACCGGCACCATCCGCGCGCGCGTCGGCGAGGAGGGTGTCCATATCGGCGCGATCGGCTGCAACACGGCCGGCCGCCTCGCTGCGTGTATCGGTGACGTAGGGATCGTCAGCCGCCAGCATTCCCTTCTCGACACCCTCGTCGATCACCGAAACCACTTCGGCGGGCAGACGGCGGTAATCGGCCGCCTCGACATATTCGAGATAGATGCGGTCGTCGTTGAGCGTGCCGACGCGGCGGCCGAGACGAAGCAGGTCGAGCGTTTCCGGCTTTTCGTATCCGCCGGTATTCAGCAGGATGGCGATCGCGTCGCGCCAGCTGGTTTCGCTGGGATAGTCGGCGACGTACCAGCCAGCGAACTTCTGCGCGTCCTCGGTCATAGAGGCGCGATAGGCGACAGCCAGGCCACGCTGGAGCCAGGTTTCGTCGACCGGCTGACCGGCGCTCTTGCGTGCATCGATCACGCCCGAAAGATAGGCAAGGCCTTCCGCATCACGCTCTTCGGCGAAATAGCTTTCCGCAATGATGCCTTCGGGATTGTTCTCGGTGTATCCGGCATCCAGTGCAGCCTGGAGATAGGTGCGAGCCTTCCCGTACTGCTTCTGGTTATAGGCGATCTGGCCGGTCTGGAGATTGACCATGCCCAGCTGCTCGGGAGCAACCTGCCCGCTTTCAAGCATGAGTTCGAGACCCTGGAGGATCAGGCCCATGTCATTGAGCTTCTGGCCCGCGTTCACGATCGCGCCGCCGGCAGCATGGCGATCCGACGCGTTTTCGATGGCACCGACGACTGCGGGGACGGCTGCCTTGACTGCGGCAGGATCGACGGTTTCAGCGCCGAGCGCCGTCTCGAGCGGCGAATATGCTGCGATGAAGGCCTTCGAATACTTCGGCTTCTTCTGCGCGACTGCGGGTGCCTCGATGGCTGCCAGGCCGACAGCGCCCCCTGTGGCAAGCGCCAAGGCTAGCGCGAGGGTGGAAGCCGCGCCGTTCTTGCGGGCAAGACGAGTGAAAATCATGTGGTAAACTCCCAAGGATGAAAGGGGATCGAGCGCGTCGAACACCTGGATAAATGGCTGCGCGGGNCATGCCGCGAGTGCACGCTCATTGCAAATTCTTCTACCGGAAGCGTGCTGAACGGCGATTGAATGCACCCGCGCGGTGCAGTTCATCGTGATGATCGCGGAATTGTGCAGCCATATGTGGAAAAAGCGCGCGAAAGCTGGCTTTGGTTCCCATTGCCGAGTGGCGCCTTCCCCCCCTTTGCCCTAGGGTCGCAGGCCATCGGAAAATAGTTTTTCGCAGTACGGAATTACACGTTTTGTCAGACGACACCGACATTCTGGAAACGCCCGCCCCCGGCGGTGACGGTTACGCCCGCATCGACATCGTCGATGAGATGAAGACGAGCTATCTCGATTACGCGATGAGCGTGATCGTCAGCCGCGCGCTGCCCGATGTGCGCGACGGTCTGAAGCCGGTTCACCGCCGGATCCTGTTCGCCAGCCAAGAAGGCGGCTTCGTGGCCGGGCGCCCCTATCGCAAGAGCGCCAAGATCGTCGGCGACGTGATGGGCAACTATCACCCGCACGGCGATTCCGCGATTTACGATGCGCTCGCCCGCATGACGCAGGACTGGTCGCTGCGCGTGCCCTTGGTCGATGGTCAGGGCAACTTTGGTTCGATGGACCCCGATCCGCCGGCCAGCATGCGATATACCGAAGCGCGGCTCGCGAGGGTCGCCAACGCGCTGCTCGACGATCTCGACAAGAACACGGTCGATTTCACGGACAATTACGACGGTTCGCGGCGCGAGCCGACCGTATTGCCCGCGCGCTTCCCAAACCTGCTGGTCAACGGCGCGGGCGGCATTGCCGTCGGCATGGCGACCAATATTCCGCCGCACAATCTGGGCGAAGTGATCGATGGCTGCTTTGCCTATATCGACAACCCGGCGATAACCTCGGAAGAGCTGTTCGAGATCATCCCCGGTCCCGATTTCCCGACCGCCCCGCTCATCCTGGGCAAGTCGGGTGCACGCTCGGCCTACACGACCGGACGCGGATCGGTACTGATGCGCGCGCGGCATGAGGTCGAAACCAAGGGCAATCGACAGGCGATCGTGCTCACCGCGATCCCCTACCAGGTCGGCAAGAACGCACTGGTCGAAAAGATCGCCGAAGCCGCCAAGGAGAAACGGATCGAAGGCGTTGCGGACATCCGCGACGAATCGAGCCGTGAAGGCGTCCGCGTGGTGGTCGACCTCAAGCGCGATGCTTCGCCCGAAGTCGTCCTCAACCAGATCTGGCGTTACACGCCCGCGCAGGCGAGCTTTCCCGCCAACATGCTGGCGATCCGCGGTGGTCGGCCCGAAGTCCTCACGCTGCGCGACTTCATCCAGGCCTTCATCAGCTTCCGCGAAGAGGTCATCACGCGGCGGACGAAGTTCGAACTGAACAAGGCCCGCGAACGCGCGCATATCTTGCTTGGCCTGGTCGTCGCCGTGTCCAACCTTGACGAGGTCGTGGCGATGATCCGCAGTTCGCCCAATCCGGCGGAGGCGCGCGCCAAGCTGCTCGTCAAGGAATGGCCGATCGGCGACATCGCGCAATACATCGCGCTCGTCGAAGCAATCGAGCCGACCGACGAACAGTCTGGCGGGACCTACCGCCTGTCCGAACGACAGGTCAAAGCGATCCTCGATCTTCGGCTTCACCGCCTGACCGCTCTGGGCCGGGACGAGATTGGAGACGAACTCAAGGAACTCAGTATCGCGATCGAGGAATACCTCTCGATCCTCGCCGACCGCGTAAAGCTCTACGGCGTGCTGCGTGAAGAGCTCGAAGAAATCCGCAACACCTACGCCACCCCTCGTATCAGCGAAATCGCCCCCGCATGGGACGGGATCGAGGACGAAGACCTGATCGAGCGCGAGGAAATGGTCGTCACGGTCACCCATGGAGGGTACATCAAGCGCACTCCGCTCGATGCCTTCCGTGCGCAAGCGCGCGGCGGCAAGGGTCGCAGCGGCATGGCGACCAAGGACGAAGACGCGGTCGTCGAAATGTTCGTCACTTCGACACATAACCCCGTGCTTTTCTTCACCAATACCGGCCGCGTCTATCGCCTCAAGGTATGGAAGCTGCCCGAAGGCGGTCCCCAGACCAAGGGCCGTCCGATGGTCAATCTGCTTCCGCTGGGCGACGATGAACGCGTGACCAACGTGCTCCCCCTGCCCGAGGACGAAAGCGAATGGAGCGCGCTCAACATCGTCTTCGCCACCGAGCAGGGGATGGTGCGGCGCAATTCGATGGACGCCTTCACCAACGTCCCCAGCAATGGCAAATACGCCATGGGCTTCGTCGAAGGCAGTGGCGACCGGTTGATCGGCGTGCGGCTGCTGCGCGAAGATCAGGAAATCTTCCTCGCATCCGATGCCGGCAAGGCCATCCGCTTCTCCGCCACTGACGCGCGCGAAACCAAGAGCCGGACGGGCATCGGGGTTCGCGGGATGAAGCTCAAGGACGGCGAAAAGGTCGTCTCGATGGCGGTGCTTGTCACGGGCGAACGCGACACCGAAGTTCGCGATGCCTATTTGCGCGCTGCCGACTGGAAGAACAACGAGAATGCACCCACCCTCGACGCGGCAAAGGTCGAGGAAATGACCGAGCAGGAAGAGTTCATCCTGACGCTGACAGCCAATGGCTACGGCAAGATCTCTTCCGCCTACGAATACCGTACGACCGGCCGCGGCGGTCAGGGGCTGACCAATATCGGCGAACCCACCAGCAACCCCGACCGCAACGGGCACGTGGTGGCCAGCTTCCCGGTCCGGCATGGCATGCAGCTGATGCTGGTGACGGACCGCGCCAAGCTGATCCGGTTGCCGCTGCAATTCCGGCATATGCTTGAGAACGGGTTCGAGACGCACGAAGGCTTCTCGATCTCGGGACGCGGTTCGTCGGGCGTTCGCATCTTCAACGTTGCCAAGGGTGAACAGATCGTCGGTGCCGCGAGGATCGATGAGAATGAAGAACCCGAAAACCCGGCGGAAGAAGCGGTAGCGGACGAGATTGCCGACCGTGGCGGGCTCGACAAGACCGAGCCCTACACCACCGCGCATTCGGACAAGAATATCGAAGGCGAACCGGGCGGCTGACAATCAGGAGGGCCGGTCCTGCATTGGTCCGGCCCTTCTGGCCCGCGGGCTGTGGATTAGGTTTTGCCCCGCCGTTGAGCCGCGCGAAGCGTCTGCACCACGCCGGTCGCGATAAGAAACTGCCCGCCGAAATAGAGGGGCCAGATTGTCCATGTGGTGACAAAATCGGGCAGGGCCGCTGCTTCGCGTGCGAAGATCAGCAGATCGCTCACCACGAACATTACCGCCCCCAGGCCCACCCGGTACCGCGGAAAGCAACTCGTCCAGGCGGCAGCTGCCATGCCCCCAACCACTGCGGAATAGGCCGTGGCGACGATCCAGTTCGGCAGCGGATAGGCAATCAAACCCGCGATAAGCGGTGTCAGCAGAAGCAGGCTGCCACCCGCAAGTACTCGGCTGCTGCTGGTGCTNGCACGGCGATTGCGCAAATACAGGATGATCGCGACTGCATGGCCGAGCGCGAACAACGCCCCGCCGATCAGGAAGCTGATCTCCAGTGTCACATCGCCCAATGCGCCCAGCGTGAGCGCGCCGGCAATCAGCAAACCGTCGAAACCCCGAGTGCGAAAGGCAGCGTAGAGCGCCAGAAAACCGACCCCGGCCCCTTTCCACAGCATCAGCCATGCGCCGCCGATCGGATCGTCGGCAACGAAAAAATAGGATACGCCGGCGACGAGGCTGGCCAGCAGCCAGGGCCGGTGCTTGATAAGGGCGCGATGCGGCATCGCACGACGCTAGGCCTTGTCGAAGGGGCCATGCAAGCACTAGGGCGCGCGCGATGACCCATGATATCCACATAATCGGTGGCGGCCTCGCAGGCAGCGAGGCGGCCTGGCAACTGGCGCAGCGCGGCTTCAAGGTGCGGCTGTCCGAAATGCGCGGCAGCGGCGAGATGACGCCAGCGCACCAGACCGACGGTCTGGCCGAACTGGTCTGTTCGAACAGCTTCCGTTCGGACGACGATACCAAGAACGCGGTCGGACTGCTGCATCACGAAATGCGCCGGCTCGACAGCATCGTTATGCGGGCCGGCGAAGTCGCGCGCGTCCCCGCGGGTTCGGCCATGGCGGTCGACCGCGACGTCTTTTCCGCCGAGGTGCAGCGCACGCTGGAAGAACATCCCAATGTCACCGTGGTGCGCGAACGGGTNGACGCTCTGCCCGCCGAAGGGCCGACGATCGTCGCCACTGGCCCGCTGACCGCGCAGACTCTGGCAGAAAGCATTGTCGGCGCCACCGGGCAGGACCGGCTCGCTTTCTTCGATGCCATCGCGCCGATCGTGCACCGCGATAGCATCGACATGAGCAAGTGCTGGATCCAGTCGCGCTGGAACAAGCGCACGGCGGCGAGCAATGAGGACGGTGATTACATCAACTGTCCGATGACCAAGGAGCAGTATCTCGCCTTCCACCAGGGCCTGATCGACGGCGACAAGACCGAATTCAAGGAATGGGAAGCCGACACGCCCTATTTCGATGGCTGCATGCCGATCGAGGTGATGGCCGCGCGCGGTGTCGAGACGCTGCGCTATGGCCCGATGAAGGGCGTCGGGCTCGACAATCCCTACGACACCAGCGAGGAACACCCGCAGGGGCGCTGGCCCTATGCGGTGGTGCAGCTGCGACAGGACAACAAGCTCGGCACGCTGTGGAACATGGTCGGCTTCCAGACCAAGCTCAAATATGGCGCGCAAATCGAGCTTTTCCGCACGATCCCGGGTCTAGAGAGTGCCGAATTCGCGCGGCTGGGCGGGCTGCACCGCAACACCTTCATCAATTCGCCGCTGGTGCTCGATCGCCAACTGCGGCTGAAGGGCGGCGCGCACATCCGCTTCGCTGGCCAGATCACCGGCTGCGAAGGCTATGTCGAGAGTTCTGCCGTCGGCCTGATGGCAGGACTCATGGCCGCTGCGGAACTGGCCGGCCACGAATGGTCGGCGCCGCCGCGGACCTCGGCGTTTGGCGCGCTGCTGTCGCATATCACCGGCGATGCCGAAGCTGCGACCTTCCAGCCCATGAATGTCAATTTCGGGCTCTTCCCGCCACTTCATGACGTTGGCAAAAAAGTGCGCAAGGAAGCCTACACCAACCGGGCTAAGGAAGATTTCGGGCAGTGGCTCGGGGCGATGGAAGCCGTGCCAGCCTAGCAGGCGCAACGGGTTTTCCGCCGTGGTTTCGGCGCAGTGGTGGCAAATTCGCCCGGGGTCAGCTGGTTGTCGCCATCGGCATCGGCGCCTTCGAATTTGGTGACCGTGGCTACCGCCCATTCCTCGAAATCGAGCAGGTTGTTGCCATCCACGTCGAGCTTGCGGAACGCATCGGTGCGGCTCGAGAGCATTTCCGTGCGGGTGATCCGCCAGTCGCGATTGCGGTCGTAGCGGAAAAAGCGGCGCTGTTCCTTGGTCAATTCGCTCGCCTCGGGCGGCGCGGGGCCGACCATGTCGCCCGGGTCGCTCGCGGGGACCTCGGGTTCGGCGACCACAGGCTCGGCCGGAACCGGCGGCGGGGCGCCACGTTCGATTTGCGCGCGGCCCTGCCACCAGAAGGCACCCAGCCCCGCGAGGGCGAGTGCAATCATCGCTCCGAGCACGATCCGGTTCATGGCCCCCGCTCCTTCTGCCGTTAAGAGCGAGCCTAGCGTCCAAACAGGCCCAGTCGCAAGGCCACCAGCGGACTCAGACGATCGCCCAGCATCGGCCCGCCCCCTGCGCGAAGCGAGCGCCGAGCGAGGCCTTCGATCACGGCCAGTGGGCGCAGCGCCGCGGGAAGCTGCCCTTCGGCCCGCGCGGCGCCCCGCTCCTGATCGAGCGCGCGATCGCGTTCGCCGTCCTCGGAGGCATAAGCGGCCAAATCCGCCCGGGCCCAGATCCGTCCTGCCGCTTCCGCCCGTACCTCTGCATTGGCTGCCCCGAGACGGGCAGCCAGCCCGCGAGCCACCCCCGCTCTCCCGTCGATGAAGCGCTGCATGTCGGCAGCGCCAAACGGACGTTCGCCAAGCAATGCTTCCCACCCGTCGACCAGCGCGAGCAGCGGCAATTCATTGCCCGCCCATGTCCTGCCGATGAGGTCGAGCAGCAGATCGCCCTGCGGGCGAGCGGACGCTGCCGCCCCAAGCTGATCGCGCCACCATGCCAACCGCATCTGGCCGAGCATCGGCTCGCTCGCGCCGAGCACCATCCGTCCGATGCGCCCGTCGAGCGCAAAGGCGGCCAGCCAGATGTCTCGCCGAGACCCGGCACTCGCCAGTGCGATGCGCGACACTTCCGGACATTCGTCGAGCAGGTTGCCCGCGGCTGCCTGGTCCTGCTCCATATCAGTCGCGATAGCAGACCTTCTTTGCGGCAGCGACGATACGCGGGGTGTCGATCAGGGCCAGCTTCTCGAGATTGGCGGCATAGGGCAGCGGCACGTCCTCGTCGCACACGCGCGTTACCGGCGCGTCGAGATGGTCGAAACCGTCTTCCATGCAGATTGCCATGACCTCGGATGCGATCGAGCATGTCGGCCACCCCTCTTCCGCGATGACCAGACGATTGGTCTTCGCCAGCGAGGTGAGGATCGCTTCCCGGTCCAGCGGGCGCAGCGTGCGCAGATCGATCACCTCGGCATCGATGCCTTCATCCGCCAGCTCGTCCGCTGCCTCCAACGCGAGACCGACCGCGATCGAATAGGCGACGATCGTGACATCCGTTCCCTCGCGCATGATCCGCGCCTTGCCAATCGGCAGGACGTAGTCATCGAGATCGGGGACGTCGAAGCTGCGGCCATAAACGAGTTCGTTCTCGAGAAAGACGACGGGGTCTTCGCAGCGGATGGCGGCTTTCATCAGCCCCTTGGCATCGGCAGCATCGTAGGGAGCGATCACCACGAGGCCCGGCACGCTGGCGTACCACGGACCGTAATTCTGGCTGTGCTGCGCGCCGACGCGGCTGGCCGCGCCGTTCGGGCCACGGAAGACCACCGGGCAGCGCATCTGGCCGCCCGACATGTAATTGGTCTTCGCCGCCGANTTGATGATGTGGTCGATCGCCTGCATGGCGAAATTGAANGTCATGAATTCGACGATCGGGCGCAGGCCGCCCATCGCTGCCCCGGTNCCGATGCCNGCGAACCCGTATTCGGTNATCGGCGTGTCGATGACGCGCTTGGGGCCGAATTCGTCGAGCAGGCCCTGNGTGACCTTGTAGGCACCCTGGTACTGCGCGACTTCCTCGCCCATCACGAACACGCGTTCGTCGGCACGCATTTCCTCGGCCATGCCGTCGCGCAGCGCNTCGCGCACGGTGGTGGCGGTAAATGCCGTTCCTTCGGGAACCTCGGGGTCCTTAACATCGGTCTTGCGCGCAGGCTTGGTTATCTCNGCTTCGCTCGGATCGCGGCCGACATCCTTGCCTTCGCCCGGCGTGTCCTCGACCGCTGCGTCCTGGACGGGAGCCTCGATCTCTGATGCATCTTCGCCTTCGCCGGCGAGCATGGCGATGACCGTGCCGACCTTCACGCCTTCGGTGCCTTCGTCGACCAGGATTTTCCCCAGAGTGCCTTCGTCGACGGCCTCGAATTCCATCGTGGCCTTGTCGGTTTCGATCTCGGCGATGATGTCGCCGGCGACGATCGCGTCACCTTCCGACTTCAGCCATTTGGCCAGCGTGCCTTCTTCCATCGTCGGAGACAGCGCGGGCATTTTCAGTTCGATAGCCATCGCTCAGTACTCCCCCACGAGAACATCGGTGTACAGTTCGCCGGGTTCCGGTTCGGGCGAACTCTCGGCGAAATCTGCTGCCTCGGTCACCGTCTTGCGGATATCCTTATCGATGGCCTTGAGCTCGTCCTCGGTCGAACCGTTCTCGAGCAGCACTTTCTTGATTGCCTCGATCGGATCCTTGTGTTCGCGGATATCCTGCACTTCCTCGCGCGTTCGGTACTTAGCGGGATCGGACATCGAATGCCCGCGATAGCGATAGGTGTTGCATTCCATCAGCACGGGGCCCTTGCCCTCGCGCACGTGCTTGAACGCGATTTCGGCGGCCTGCCGCACTTCGAGCACGTCCATCCCGTTCACATCCATGCCGGGAATGCGGAAAGCGGTGCCGCGGCGATGGAATTCGGTTTCCGCCGAACTGCGACCGACCGCGGTGCCCATGGCGTACTGGTTGTTCTCGACGACGAAGACGATCGGCAGCTTCCACAGCGCCGCCATGTTCATCGTCTCATAGACCTGGCCCTGGTTGGCCGCGCCATCGCCGAAATAGGCGAGGCAGAAGCCGCCATCGTCATTATATTGATGCGCGAGCGCGAGGCCGCCGCCCAGCGAGACCTGCGCGCCGACGATGCCGTGCCCGCCGTAAAATTTGTGCTCGGTCGAGAACATGTGCATCGACCCGCCCTTGCCCTTCGAAATACCCGCCTCGCGCCCGGTGAGTTCGGCCATGATGACCTTCGGATCGATGCCGTAGGCAAGCATGTGACCGTGATCGCGATAGCCGGTGATCACGCTGTCCTTGTCGCCGTCGAGCGCGGACTGGAGGCCGATCGCGACCGCTTCCTGGCCGATGTACAGGTGGCAGAAGCCGCCGATCAGGCCGAGCCCGTAGAGCTGGCCGGCGCGTTCCTCGAACCGGCGAATGAGCAGCATCTGCTTGTAGAAGTCGAGCAGCTGTTCCTTGCTGGCCTTGAACCGCGAGTCCTGTTCGAACGCGTCCTGCAGCGAGTGGAGCGCGAACTCGCTGTCCTCTGCTGGTGACTTGGGGGCGGTTTTCTTGCTCCGGGGGGCTTTGGCCAAGACTTCGGATCCTTGTTCTTCCGGGGAGGAATATCGGCTGCGCCTATAGGCACAGCCACGCGTACCGCGCAACGGCAGAGCGTGCATGCATACGAAAACCCTTACGGAACGCGGTGGTTTCCGTAAGGAGTCAGTCCTCGAGCTTGATAACCACTTCGTTGGGGTGGACGACGTTGAGCTGGCTGCGCAGCAATTCGCCGACCATGTCGGGATCGGCATGGTCCGGATGCAGCAGTGCGACGCGGTTCTTCAACGCCTCGCGCTCCGCTTCCAAGGCAGCGAGCTGGGCCTCACGCTGATCGAGCACGCGCAGGTTTTCGCTCCACGCGAGCAGNCCCGAAGGCCCGGCAATGGCAAAACCGCCCATCACCAGCAAAGCCGCCAGCGCAGTGTGCTGGGTGATCTTCGCCTGCTGAATCGGGGATCGAGAGCGAGTGCGCCGCATCATTCGACAGAATCACAGTTAACCGGCTCGCGCAAGCGCATTCTTGCGCGTGGGACCGTTCGTCGCACCGACGGAACAGCGCGTGGCGCCAGCCCCTGCCCGGCTTGACAACAACCACCCCGGACAGGTATTTAGTTTCCATTGCAACCAAAAACCGTGCCAGAGGATCTCCATGCCCGACCTGTTTGAAAACCCCATCGGCCTCGACGGCTTCGAATTCGTCGAATTCTGCGCCCCCGAAAAAGGCGTCATCGAACCGGTTTTCAAGGCCATGGGGTTTACCCACGTCGCATCGCACCGTTCGAAGGATGTCGATCTCTGGCGGCAGGGGCAGATCAACCTGATCCTGAACTACGAACCACGCAGCGCGGCATGGTTCTTCGCCCGCGAGCACGGCCCCTCCGCCTGCGGCATGGGCTTCCGCGTCCGCGATGCGAAGAAGGCCTATGACGAACTGCTCCAGCGCGGGGCCGAGCCTGTCGCGGTCGAAACCGGCCCGATGGAACTGCGGATCCCGGCGATCCGCGGCATCGGCGGCGCGATCGTTTACCTGGTCGATCGCTATGCCGATGACCACGGCAACGGCCTGTCGATCTACGATATCGATTTCGAATATCTCGACGGCGTGGAAAAGTTTCCCGTCGGCGCCGGGTTCAACGTGATCGATCACCTCACGCACAACGTCTACAACGGCCGCATGAAATACTGGGCGGACTATTACGAAACGCTCTTCAACTTCCGCGAAATCCGCTTCTTCGACATNAAGGGCGAATACACCGGACTCACCTCGAAAGCGCTGACCGCGCCCGACGGCAAGATCCGCATCCCGCTNAANGAGGAAGGCGAAGGCGGCAAGGGCCAGATNGAGGAATTCCTGCGCGAATTCAATGGCGAAGGCATCCAGCACATCGCATTGATCTGTGACGATCTTCTGCAGTGCTGGGACAATCTCAAACAGCTTGGCGTGCCCTTCATGACCGCCCCGCCCGCCACCTATTACGAGATGCTTTCCGAGCGTCTGCCGGGCCACGGTGAAGACGAGAACGAACTCCAGATGCGCGGCATCCTGCTCGACGGCACGACCGAAGGCGGCCAGCCGCGCCTGCTGCTNCAGATCTTCGCNGAAGCGCAGGTCGGACCGGTGTTCTTCGAATTCATCCAGCGCAAGGGCGACGANGGNTTNGGCGAAGGCAACTTCAAGGCGCTGTTCGAAAGCATGGAACGCGACCAGATCAAGCGCGGCGCGCTGACCGTCGGGGAAGCCGAAGCCGCTGCNAAGGAGCCNGCAGAATGAGCGATGTGACCGAACATCCGGTGAAACTGGGCGGCGTCCACCATGCAGCCTATCGCTGCAAGGACGCCAAGGAGACCGTCGAATGGTACGGCAAGGTGCTGGGCATGGAATACACCACCGCCTTCGCCGAGGACCACGTTCCTTCGACCGGTGAGTACGACCCCTACATGCATGTGTTCCTGGATGCCGGTAACGGCAATATCCTGGCGTTCTTCGAACTGCCCAACCAGAAGGACATGGGGCGTGATGAGAACACGCCCGCCTGGGTCCAGCACCTTGCCTTCAAGGTGGCAAACGAGGACGAGCTTCTGGCCGCCAAGGACCACGTCGAAAGCCTCGGCATCGACGTGCTCGGCCCGACGCATCACGGCATCTTCAAGTCGATCTATTTCTTCGATCCCAACGGTCACCGCGTCGAACTGGCCGCCGATATCGGGACCGACGAACAATATGCCGAACTCAAGCGCGTGGCGCCGATGATGCTCGACGAATGGAGCGAGACCAAGACCGCGCCCCGCCATGCGGACTGGCTGCACGAACTTGCCCGGAAGGAACACGGGGTCAGCTGATCCACACCGGCTAGGAACCTCACCCTTTGCGTTGCGTTGCAGCGCAAAGGGAGTTTCGCACTCGTGAATTACATCGATACGCTGCGCGAACAGCTGCAGGACATGGGCGAAGGTTTCGTGGCGAGCCTTCCCAGCATCGCGATTGCGATCTTCATCCTTTTCATTACCTGGATCCTCGCGCGCTTCGCTGCGCGTATTTCGGACATGCTGGTCGGCCGGACCGACCTGCGGGCCAGTCTCAAGACGCTGATCGACACGCTGGTCAAGCTGGGGATCTGGGTCGCGGGGATCTTCATCGCGGCTGTCGTCGTCCTGCCGGGCCTGACCGCCGCCAGCCTACTCGCCGGGCTCGGGATCGGCGCAGTCGCCATCGGCTTCGCCTTTCAGGACGTGTTCGAGAATTTCCTCGCCGGCGTGCTCATCATGGTCCGCGAGAAGATGCGCATCGGCGATGTCATCGAGTGCGAGGGCATTTCGGGCAAGGTCGAACATATTACCTTGCGCGAAACGCATATTCGCAAGCTCTCGGGCGAACTGACCGTCGTGCCCAATTCGATCCTGTTCAAGAACCCCGTCGAAATCGTTACCGACGAAAGCCAGCGCCGCCACGAGGTAGTGGTCGGCGTTTCCTACGACACGCAGCTCGACCATGCTGCAAGCGTGATCCGACGTGCGGTCGAAGGGGTCGACCATGTCCTCGCCAGCAAGGGGATCGACATCTTCGCGCAGGAATTCAATTCCAGCTCGGTCGATTTCCTGGTGCGCTGGTGGGCGGGATCTTCCCCGCGCGACGGTTGGGAAAGCAAAGACAAGGTCATCCGCGCAATCAAGGCGGCGCTGGACGATGCAGAGATTGAAATCCCCTTCCCCTATGTGACGCATACCTTCAAGGAAACGGTTCCGGTCAGCCACTTGGGTGACACCAGTCATCCGACGCCTTAAGGTTTCGAATCAGGACCGGATCATCGGTCGCTTGGGAGGAGAAACCGTTGCAGATCCTGCGCACGCCCGCCGAACGCTTTGCCGGCATTCCTGACTATCCGTTTGCCGAGCACTGGTTCGAGGTTGACCTCGGCGATGGCCTTAAGGCTCGCCAGCATTACGTCGACGAGGGGCCGCGCGATGCCCCGCCCGTCCTGCTGTTCCATGGCGAGCCGAGCTGGTCGTTCCTCTATCGCAAGATGATCCCGCTGCTGGTGGAGGCTGGCTTCCGCGTGCTCGCGCCCGATCTGATCGGCTTCGGAAAAAGCGACAAGCCCGACGACATCGCGTTCTACACCTATGCCCGCCATGTCGACTGGCTCAAGCAGTGGCGCGCTGCAGTCGAACCGCGCCCGGCCGCGCTGTTCTGTCAGGATTGGGGGGGACTGCTGGGGCTGCGGATGGTTGCCGACGATCCCGATCTGTTTTCCTGCGTCGTCGCCAGCAACACCTTCCTGCCGGCAGGCGGCACGCCAAGCGAAGCTTTTCTGGCCTGGCGCGAGTTTGCACGAAGTTCGCCCGATTTCAAGATCGGCGCGCTGCTCGACCGCGCCACCGCGACGCCGCGAAGCGAGGCGGAGATCGCTGCCTATGACGCGCCCTTCCCCGATGAGCCTTCGAAAGCGGGCGCCCGCGCCTTCCCGGCTCTGGTCCCTGCGGCTGACGGGATGCCGGGGGTCGAGGAAAACAAGCGAGCCTGGCCCGTGCTCGCCGCTTACGACAAGCCGTTCCTCACCCTTTTCGGCGAAGACGATCCCATCACCCGCGGCGCTGAAAAGCATTTGATCGAACGTATTGCGGGCGCTGCGGGGCAGCCGCACCGGACGCTGGCCACCTGCGGTCACTTCTGCCAGGAAGACCAGCCCGGTGTTCTCGCGCAAGGCGTCATCGCGATGGCGCGCAAGGCGGGTCACCTCGGTTGAACCATACGGCACGACTGACGGCCGCGCAGGAAACCTCGCTCGCGATCGCCGCGGCGGNGGTGACGGCGAACGCCTATTACATCCATCCGATCATCGCGCTGGTGGCCGACCACTTCGGGGTCAGCCACGCACGGATCGGACTGGTCCCTGCGCTCAACCAACTCGCTCTGGCCGTCGGGATCTTCCTGCTGTTGCCGCTGGGCGACAGGTTTTCCAACCGCCGCCTCACCATCGCGTTTGCCACAGGACAGACGGTATCGCTGGCGGTCATGACGTTCGCACAGGGCTTTACGCTTTTCGTGCTCGGATCGACGCTGCTGGGGTTCTTCACGATCGCACCGTACTTGCTGCCCGCATATGCTTCCAAACGCGTGGCTCCCGAACGGTTGGGACAGGTCACCGCCAAGCTGACTGCGGGCGTCATCCTGGGCATTCTCGTCGCCCGGGTGGGCGCGGGCGTCGTCGCCGAGCATTTCGGCTGGCGCGCGGTCTATTGGGCCGCGACCGGGCTGATGCTTGCAGTCACTCTCGCCCTGCCCCGACTGATGGAAGGTGGCGAGCGGCCGGCCAGCGGAAGGCAGTCCTATACCGGGCTCATCCTCTCGGTGTTTCCGCTACTATCGCGCCACCGCGAAATCCTCATTGCCGGCGCCATTCAGGGCTTGAACTTCGCACAATTCATCGCGCTCTGGCTCGGGCTGGCGCTTTATCTCACTTCACCGCCGATGGGGTATGGCACCGACACGGTCGGCTACCTTGCAGGCTTGGCGGCGGTAAGCATCGCCTCCACGCCATGGCTAGGCCGCTGGTCCGATGCGATCGGCCCGCGCACTGCGCGAATGGTCTTCGCCTCGATACAGCTCGTCGGGATCCTGCTGCTGTGGCCGCTGGGCGGGACGCTGTGGGGGCTGCTGGTGCCGCTGTTCATCGCCAATCTCGTCGGACCGGGAATCGACGTCACCGGCCGGATGACCTTCCTTTCGCTCGATCCCGCGATCCGCACCCGGCTGACCACGATCTATGTCGTGATCATGTTCATCGGCGGCGGAATCGGCAGCTATGCCGGGACGCTGGCCTATGACATCCGCGGCTGGGCCGGGACCTGTGCGCTGCTGGCGGGATGTTCGCTCGCTCTGACTGCGCTGTCCTTCGCAGCGCGCCGGTATGGCCGCTGACGTTCAGACCGCGGAGCTGAACTGCCGAGCGCTCGGCTGCCGATACGCGTCGAACGCTGCGGCGATCGTTCGCGCATAGGGGAGCCCCTCCGGACAGATGGTAAGCCATTGCCCGTCGATAGACGCCAACCCTCGTTCNAGAAACGGGCGGAGCGTCTCGTTCGCTTCCCGCATGAGGCACNCCCCTAACTGCGCGCGGCCCTGGCACAGCAGCCGTTCGATCACCGCTGCGCGGTAACGGTCGTCGGGATTGCGGACGATGCCGCGACCGGCCGCGAGGTGTCCCTGCGAGCTGAGCATGCGATAGCGGCCACTGTTCTTCTCGTTTTGCGCGAGCAATTGCGGGAAGCTGCTGATTGCCGACGCGCCCAGCCCGATCAGGATGTCGCTGGGATCNTCGGTGAACCCCTGGAAGTTGCGCCGCAACGTCCCGTCCAGCGCCGCACGNGCGAGCGGGTCTCCCCCCGGCTTGGCGAAATGGTCGAAGCCGATCGGCGTGTAGCCATGCGTGGCGAAATAGGCGTATCCCATCTGGGCCATGGCAAAGCGTTCGCGCTGGTCTGGCAGGTTGCTGCCATCGATCACCCGCTGCCGCGGTACCATGTGCGGCACATGAGCATAGCCGAACAGCGCGACCCGGTCGGCGCCGAGCACACGGGTGCGCTGCAAACTGTCTTCCAGGTCATGCATCGTCTGGCCCGGCAGACCGTACATCAGATCGAAGTTGAGCGACGTCACCCCCGCCCCACGCAGCCAGTCGACGGTCTGGACGATGCAATCCTCCGATTGCACGCGGCCAATCGCCTCCTGACACTGGGCCGAGAAGGTCTGCACGCCGAGGCTGGCGCGTTCGATACCGACCTGCCCGATGACATCGGCCCATTCCCGCGTCATGGTCCGCGGGTCGAGCTCGATCGAGAAGGTCGGATTGGACACATGAAGGTTCGCAAGCAGGCGGTCGACCAGACGATCGAAGTCGGCAGGCTCGATGGCATTCGGGCTGCCCCCACCGAAGGCGATTCGTGCGATCCGGGCAGATGCCGGCAGCAGCGCAGCGACCAGCTCGATCTCGCGGTGGAGGGCGGCCAGATAGGTCTCGAGCCGCTGACGCCGGCCCGATGCAGCCGTGTTGCATCCACAATAGAAGCATATCTTCTCGCAAAACGGGATGTGGACGTAGAGCGAGATATCGCCCCCGGCTCCGCTCAGAGCTTGCCGGTAGAGGCCGGTGTCGATGTCGCCGAATTCAGCGGCGGTGGGATAGCTCGTGTAACGCGGCACGGGTCTGGCGAGCAGATCGGGGTAGTATGTCCACATGCGGGCCTNCTTGAAGGNNCGCACCACGCGCGTCATTGCGCCAGATCAAATCTCTTGCGACATGAACCTGCGTGGCACGCCTTTACGGCGCAGGGCTCCTCACGCGCCGGGTTGCGATCGACGGGAATCTCCACCGATCCGCCGTTGCACAGATCGGCGGTGATGGTCCGTGCGGGCTGCGGCAGCGGACCAACCGCCAGCGGCAGCAACACGAGGATGCCCGGTAGCATGGATACGGTCATCGCTCGTCTTCCTCATCGTCGATCAGGATACGCTGCGCAGCGCCATCGAGATCCTCGAACTGGCCCCGCTTCATCGCCCAGAAGAACGCGGCGAGACCGAGCATTCCAAGGCCCAGCGCAATCGGGATCAGGAAGGCGAGGCCGCTCATTGCGCCGCCTTGGCAAGCCTGAGCGAATTGCCCACTACGACGAGCGAGCTGAGCGACATCGCCACCGCTGCGATCAAGGGCGTTACAAGACCGGCCAGCGCCAGTGGCACGGCAAAGACATTGTAGACGATCGCGAAAGTGAAGTTCTGGCGCACGATCCGCATGGTCCGGCGGGCGACCCGTACCGCCAGCACGACGGGACGCAGCGACCGTCCGAGGAAGACCGCATCGGCTGCCTGCTGGCTCACATCGCTGGCGCTGCCCGGCGCTATCGAGGCATGCGCCGCGGCCAGCGCCGGGCCGTCATTGATGCCATCCCCCACCATGAGCGGGTGATGNCCGGCCGATTTGAGTTTTTCGATATGTGCAAGCTTGGCGTCGGGGTGAAGTTCGGCCTTCCACTCNAGCCCCAGGTCGCCGGCGACCGCGCTNACCGGCCCCGCCCTGTCACCCGAGACCACCGTACTTTCAATGCCCGCAGCGGCAAGCTCGTCCAATGTCGCTTGGGCATCGTGCCGAACGGGGTCGTCGAACGCGATATTCGTGACCTCGTCGCCGATGCGCAGTCCGGTAGCGATACGGAACCCGTCGGTATCGGGGCGGGTGAGCGCGACTGCGATACCCCCGAAGACAGCGGAGACACCGTTGCCGCCCGTTTCTTGCACACTCGACAAGTCGACGGGTTGCACGCCGCGCCCTTCGAGCGCGCGGGTGATGCTCTTGCTCAGCGGATGGCGGCTGGTGCGGGCAAGTGCCAGGGCGATCGCTGCCTGCCGGTCGGTAAGATGGCCCANGGCGGGCACCGGCTCGCCCACGGTCAGCGTGCCNGTCTTGTCGAACAGCGCGGTATCGATTTCGGCAAGCCGTTCTAGCGCGCTGCCATCCTTGACCAGCAGGCCGTTCCTGGCGAGCGCCCCTGACGCCACGACCTGCGCTGCCGGAACCGCGAGCCCCATTGCGCAAGGGCAGGTGATGATCAGCACCGCAATCGCGATCACCAGCGACTGGTACCAACCCGCCCCGGCGATCATCCACCCGGCAAAGGCCAGCAGCGCGAGCGAGTGCACCGCCGGGGCGTAAAGCCGGGATGCGCGATCCGCAATGCGGACATAGTGGCTGCGTGATTGGCCCGCCTCGTCCATGAGCCGCGCGATTCCCGCGAGCGCCGTATCCGAAGCGGCCTCTGTCACCCGCACGCGCACTGCATTCCCAAGATTGATCGCCCCGGCATAAACCGTATCGCCGACCCGTGCCGCCTGCGGTGCGCTTTCCCCGGTCAGCATGGCATTGTCGAGCGTCGTCTCCCCTTCCTCGATCACGCCATCGGCTGCGAGCGCTTCGCCGGCCGCGACGATCATCAGCATGCCCCGCTCAAGATCCTCCGCAGCGACGGTGCGATGCGCCCCGCTTTCATCGAGGACCATCGCGCTGCGACCCATCCGCGATAGCAGGGCCCCGATTCCTGCGCGCGTCCGGTTGCGCATCGTCGCGTCGAGCGCGCGCCCGGCAAGCAGGAAGAACAGCAGCATGACCGCGCTGTCGAAATAGGCATGGCCCGTGCCCGCGATGGTCTCGTAGAGGCTCAACCCCGTCGCCAGCAGGACCCCGATGGAGATCGGCACGTCCATGTTGGTGCGTCGGTGGCGCAGTGCCATTGCAGCGCTCGCGAAGAAGGGCCGGCCGGCATAGGCCACCACCGGCAGGGCAATCATCGCCGACAGCCAGTGGAACAGGTCGCGCGTAACCCCTTCCGCGCCCGACCATACGCTGACCGAAAGCAGCATGATGTTCATCATGCCGAAGCCGGCCACGGCGAGCGCCCGCATCAGCGCCGCCGATTCGCGGTCGTCGCGCGCCATCGGATTGTCGGCCACGGACTGGGCCTCGAACCCGATGGCGGCAATCGCTTCGATCAGGTCGTCCTCACCCAGCCGCTCGTGGTGGCGGACGGCGACACGCTTGGCGGAGAAGTTCACCCGCGCCGCGTCGACACCTTCGAGCTTCGCCAGCCCGCGCTCGATCTTCGATATGCACCCGGCACAGCGCATCCCCGGCACGGTGAANCGGCTGTCGCGCAAGGGCANGCTNCCCTGCGTGTCNAGTGNAAGCGGGGCNTTCATTGCACTTCCGCTTCATCCATCCAGCGCTGGTCACCGACGGCGATGGTAACGCGCGCGATCCAGCGGCCCGCGGGCAGGGTTTCGGCCGAGAGATAGCTGCCCGCCCCTGCCTGCTCCAGCTGCAAGGACATGTCCTGCGGCCGGCCGAGCGGTCGCCGCAAATCGGCGGAGACGCGTGCCGCCGCCGGCACACCCTGCGTCGTTACCATCAGCCTGCCGTCCGCGGCGCGAGCCATCTGCGCAGCATAGCCAAGCTTGCGGCCCTCGCGCGCCTCGTCGAGCCAGCCGTTGAACTTCTGGCTCGCGACATAGGAGTTCTCGACCACCACGCCGCCGAAACCGCCGATCGCAAGCGAGGCCATGTAGAAATTCACCGCAACCACGACCCCGAAACCGGCGACCATGACCATGGCCATGTCCCGTCCTGTGAATTCACGGCGCATCATTCATCCTCCGGTGCATCGAAGCGCGTTTCCACCACATCCGTTTCACGTTGCTCGTCGAGCGAGGTGACGCGGAATTCGAATTGCTGCGGTGCGGTGCCGACCGGCACGGCGACATAGGCGCGCACTGCCCGTACGAGATCGGCCGGCACTGTCACCCGCTGCGTGGCTGAGGCCTCGTCGCGGTTGATCGTGTCGGTCCACATGAGAGCGCCGGGCAGGCCCTCGACCGCGATCTCCATGGCGCGCGGGCGGCTTTCCATGTTGCGGATCTTGAGCGTGTAGGAATTGCGCACCGACCCGTCCGACATGAGCATGAAGGGCGGGTTGCGATCGGGGGCGACGGTCAGTTCGGTATGACTGCGCGTACCCAGCGCGAACAGCAGTGCTCCGCCGATCCCAGCCCAGATCATCGTATAGGCGATCGTGCGCGGCCGCAGCAGCGTGCGCCAGGGCGATTTCACGGCTTCGCCGGCTGCCTCGCGCTCGCAATCTTCGAGCGTCGCATAATCGATCAGACCCCGCGGGCGTCCGATATCGTCCATGACCCGGTCGCAGGCATCGATGCACAGCCCGCAAGTGATGCAGCCGATCTGCGGTCCTTCGCGGATATCGATCCCCGTCGGACACACTTGCACGCACTGGGTGCAATCGATGCAGTCGCCGAACCGGTCGGGGTTCTTCGCTGCCTTCTTGACGCTTCCGCGCGGCTCGCCGCGCCAGTCCTTGTAGGTCACCAGCAGCGATTTTTCGTCCATCATCGCCGTCTGGATGCGTGGCCAGGGGCACATGTAGATGCACACCTGTTCGCGCATGAAGCCGCCCAGCGTGACCGTAGTCAGTGTCAGCACCGCGACCGTTATGTAGGCAACCGATGCCGCCTCGCCGCGCCAGAAATCCTGGACCAGCGTGGGCGCATCGGCGAAATACATGATCCACGCGCCACCGGTCCAGAACCCGATGAACAGGTAGATGCTCCACTTGAAGGCGCGGCGCGCCACCTTGCTCCAGGTCCACGGTGCCGCGTCGAGCCGGATGCGCGCATTGCGATCGCCGTCGACGAAGCGGTCGACGTGCTGAAACAGGTCCGTCCACACCGTCTGCGGACAAGCATAGCCGCACCATGCGCGCCCCACGGCGCTGGTCACGAGAAACAGGCCGACCCCCGCCATAATCAGCAGCCCGGCCACGAAGTAGAATTCGTGCGGCCAGATCTCGATGCTGAACATGTAGAAGCGGCGATTGGCGAGATCCACCAGCACGGCCTGGTCGGGCGCGTAGGGGCCGCGGTCCCAGCGGATCCACGGCGTTACATAGTAGATCCCCAGGGTGACCAGCATCACCAGCCATTTGAACCGGCGGAAAGGCCCGTCGATCCGCTTGTTATGCACAGCCTTGCGCGGCTCGTAGAGCCGTTCGGGCAAGTGCTCTCGCGCGGGTTCGTGCGGTTCGTGGCGACGCGTCGTCGCCGCAGGATCGGCAATCGCACTCGAGACCGGCTGGTTGCTCTTGGCGATGCCGTCCTCGACGACTACCGACCAGTCGCGTTCACCCGGTGGCCTGTTGTCTTCAGGGTTGTTCATCGACCGCTACCTCGGGATCCTCGGCAACTTCCACGAAGTCTTCGCCTCCCCCGAGCGAGTGTACATAGGCCGCCAACATCTTCTGCGTCACCGGATCGAGCCGGCCCTCCCACTTGGGCATCATGCCCATGCGCGGATTGAGGATCTGCTGCTNGATCGCCTCGCGGCTGCTGCCCCGCAGCCAGATCGCATCGTTGAGCGTGGGTGCGCCCTGTGCCCGGTCTCCTTCCCCGCGGATGCCGTGGCAGGCAGCGCAATTGTCGGCATAGATCTGTGCACCCACCGGATTGCTCTCGGCCTTGCCNCTGAAGGCGAGAACGTGATCGGTCAGGGCATTGAGCTGGTCGGTATCGAACGCGCCCGCGAAGGGCGGCATGACGCTGCTGCGGGTCTCGTCGTCGCCAGCCTGGCGAATGCCATGCGCAAGCGTGTATTCGATCGCCTTGAGATCGCCGCCCCATAGCCAGTCGTCGTCATTGAGGTTGGGATAGCCAAGTTCCTGGCTGCCCGCCGCGCCCGAACCATGACACTGCACGCAATTGACGCGGAACGCAGCTGCGCCACCGGCAACCGCCTGCTGCATCAGCGGGCCGTCTTCGGGCAGGCGTTCGATCGGAATGCGGGCCAGCTGCTCGCGCACGGTAGCGCGGGCCTGGTCGGCAGCGCTCATTTCCTCTGCCAGTTCNCCCCGGCTCGACCAGCCCAGCACGCCCTCGGTCGCCCGGTCGATCATCGGCCAGGCNGGATAGGCAATCACATAGCCCACCGNGAAGGCAATCGTCAGATAAAAGGTCCACAGCCACCAGCGCGGCAGCGGCGTATCGAGTTCCTCGATGCCATCCCATTCATGGCCGACGGTGGGCGTGCCGGTCGGTTGGTCGATGCGCTTATTCGCCATCGGCTTTTCCTTCGAAGATCAGGTTTGCAGCGTCGCGGTTGCGTTCTTTCGCGCCGGGTCGGAACGGCCAGGCGCACAGCCCGACGAACAGCGCCAGCATCAGCACCAGCGCATAGCTGTCGGCGAAGTGGCGCAGGGTTTCGTAGATGCTCATCGGCCCTTCTCCTCGGCCAGTTCCTCGAGCGGTGCGGCGCTGTCGAAATCGACGAGCGTGCCAAGCATCTGCAGATAGGCGATGAGCGCATCCATCTCGGTCAGCTTGTCGGGATTGCCATCGAAATCGCGGATCTGCGCCTTGGGATAGCGCGCCGCGAGATCGCCGGGATCGCGATCGGGATCCGCCTGCGCGAGCATATCGGCCTCGGCATTCGCGAGGTCTTCCTCGGTATAGGGCACGCCCACCCGCATGAGCGCGACCATGGTCGCTTCNGGATCGCCGATTTCGAGTTCGGTCTCCTTGAGGAAGCCGTATTGCGGCATGACGCTTTCGGGCACCACGCTTTGCGGGTCCTCGAGGTGCTGGACGTGCCATTCATCGGAATAGCGGCCACCCACGCGCGCCAGGTCGGGACCGGTGCGCTTGGAGCCCCACTGGAACGGATGGTCGTACATGCTCTCGGCAGCAAGGCTGTAGTGGCCGTAGCGCTCCACCTCGTCACGGAACGGGCGGACCATCTGGCTATGGCACACGTAGCAACCCTCGCGGATGTAGATGTCGCGCCCTGCCTGTTCGAGCGGGGTGTACGGGCGCACGCCCTCGACCTCCTCGATGGTATTGTCGAGATAGAACAAAGGCGTGATCTGGACGAGACCGCCAATGGCGACGGTCACGAAAGTGCCGATGGCCAGCAGGGTGATGTTGCGCTCGAGCCGCTTGTGGCCCTTGACGGTTTCTTCGACGACGGGATCGGTCATGGCTTGGGTGATCCTATTCGGCCGGAACGGCGCTGGGCTGGTTGACGATCGGACGATCCGCTTCGGGATCGTAGGCAGCGTCGTTGAGCGGAGCTTCGACACGCTGCTTCCCGGCCAGCGTCATCCAGATGTTGTAGGACATGATGAGGGCACCGCCGAGGTACATCAGGCCGCCCGCGGCGCGCATGACATACATCGGGTGCAGCGCGGCAACGGTGTCGGCGAAGCTGTTCACCAGGTATCCGTCCGGCCCGTATTCGCGCCACATTAGGCCCTGGGTGACACCGGCAACCCACATGCTCGCGGCGTAGAAAACGATGCCGATCGTCGCGAGCCAGAAGTGCCAGTTGATCATGCGCAGCGAATACATCCGTTCGCGCTTCCACAGGCGCGGTACGAGGAAATAGACGCAGGCGAAGGTGATCATGCCGTTCCAGCCGAGCGCGCCCGAATGCACGTGGCCGATGGTCCAGTCGGTGTAGTGCGACAGGCTGTTGACGCTCTTGATCGACAGCATCGGTCCTTCGAAGGTGCTCATGCCGTAGAAGGCGAGTGCCATTACCATCATGCGGATGATCGGGTCGGTGCGAACCTTGTCCCAGGCCCCGTTGAGGGTCATCAGCCCGTTGATCATGCCACCCCAGCTCGGCATCCACAGCATGATCGAGAAGACCATGCCCAGCGTCTGCGCCCAGTCGGGCAGCGCTGTGTAGTGCAGGTGGTGCGGGCCCGCCCAGATGTAGAGGAAGATCAGCGACCAGAAGTGGATGATCGACAGCCGGTAGGAATAGACCGGGCGTTCAGCCTGCTTGGGGACGAAGTAATACATCATCGCCAGAAAGCCCGCAGTGAGGAAGAAGCCGACCGCATTGTGGCCGTACCACCACTGCGTCAGCGCATCCTGCACCCCGGCAAACGCGCTGTAGCTCTTGGCGCCCAGCAGGCTCACCGGCATCGCCAAGTTGTTGACGATGTGCAGCATCGCAACCGTCACGATGAAGGCGAGATAGAACCAGTTGGCGACGTAGATATGCGGTTCCTTGCGGCGCGCCAGCGTGCCGACGAAGACCACGAAATAGGCAACCCAGACGATCGTCAGCCACAAGTCGACGTACCATTCGGGCTCGGCATATTCCTTCGACTGGGTAATGCCGAGCAGGTAGCCGGTCGCTGCCAGCACGATGAACAGCTGGTAGCCCCAGAAGACGAACCGCGCGAGATTGGGAAAAGCCAGCTGTGTGCGGCAGGTGCGCTGCACGACGTAGAAGCTCGTCGCCAGCAGGGCGTTGCCGCCGAAGGCGAAGATCACCGCGCTGGTATGCAGCGGACGCAGGCGTCCGAAATTGAGATAGGGTTCGAAATTCAGCTGCGGATAAGCCAGCTGGGCGGCGATGAAAACGCCCGCCAGAAGGCCCGCGAGTCCCCAGAACATGGTGGCGATGACGCCCCAGCGAATGGGATCGTCGTCATACCGCGAAGGTCCGTCGGGAAGCTTGAAGAAGCCCCGCGCCTTGCCCAGCGGGTCGAACCGCGAGGCGCTGACCCAGATCATCACGAAACCAAGGGCCGCAATGATCCAGGCGTGCGCGGCGAAGCCGCTATCCGCCGCCCCGAGCGCTGCCACCATCGCGACCAGCATGACCAGGAACCACAGGCCCACCCGGCCCAGCGCCGTTTCCGCTTGCATAGAATTCTCCGTCCTTTTGCAGGGGGTTAAGCGGGTATCCCGCGAAGGGCATTGACCCAGATCAAATTCGGAAAAGATTTCACGCGGCCTCGCGCAGGAAACCCGCGCGGTCCCGGAGGCTCTCCAGGGCGTTCAAAATCACGCCTGAACGGCCCACCGTCTCGATCACCCCGTCGTCCCTCAGCTTCGATAGTTGACGGCTGACAGTCTCGATCGTGAGCCCGAGACTGTCCGAGATATCACGGCGGGACATCGGCAATTCGAGAACCAGCCGGCCGTCCTGCTCGACCCCGATCCGCTCGGCCATCCCGACCAGGAACACGGCAATGCGTTCGCCCGCCGTCTTGCGGCCCAGCGCGATCGTCTTCTCGCGGCACCGGCGCAGCGAAAGCGTAGTGTTTTCCAGCAAATGGTGGAGGACCCCCGCTTCGCTCGATGCCAGCCGGAGGAATTCGGCCGAGTCGAAAGCCAGGATGTCGCAGTCCTTGAGCGCGCTGACGGAGTAGGAATAGTTGTCGGGACCGGGGACAGTGAAGACCTCGCCAGCGAACTGGAAAGCGACGATCTGGTCGCGCGACTCTGATGCGTGCGCCACCAGCTTGGTGGCCCCGTCGACCACGAAGACGATCTGCTGGCCCGCGCCCGCGAAATCCAGCGAATGCGCCTTGGAGAGCTGGTCTGGCCGGGCGAGCGCCTGGAACCGGAAGTATACGGTATCCGAGAGATTTGCGGGAAGTATCCGGTTGGCAAATCGCTGGAAGGGTTCGGCTGGAGTGATCATGAAGCCGCCCTCGCCCCGATAAGCCCGCGCTTCCTTGACCCAGATCAATGCCGGCAAGAAATTTTCGCGCCACAGCCATCCCAGCGCTGCAACATCCCTGGGCCGCATGGGGCGGCCACTGCCGCGCTCGAGGACGATCGAATGAAGAAGTTTCTGGTAGCTGCGCTGGCCGGTACGGCAATGTTCGCCGCACCTGCCCAGGCCGCGGACAACGACGGCAAGCTGCAGGTAAAGCTGCTCGGCACCCTTGTCGCACCCGATGGCAAAATCACCGATATCAACACGGATATCGTGGGCCTTCCCGCCACGACGCAGACCGAGGCGAGCGACAATTTCGTACCCACGTTGGCAATCGAATATTTCGCCGCGCCGAATTTCTCGATCGAGACGATCTGCTGCGTGACACAACATGATGTCGATGCGGTGGCCGGGCTGCCGGGTGCAGAGCTGGTGTCAGACGCCAAGGTCATCCCCGCAACTTTCACGGCGAAGTACCATTTCGATCTCGGCGGCGTGAAACCCTATCTCGGTGCCGGGGCCACCTATTTCTGGTGGGTCGATGTCGAACCGGGTGCGGACACCATTCCGCTCGGTGTGACGCGCACCACGCTGTCGGACGAATTCGGCCTCGTGCTGCAGGCAGGTACCGATATCGCGCTTGGCGACAGCGGTCTCGGCCTGACGATCGACGCGAAACGCTATTTCGTCGACACGACCGCGCGCTGGTATGCCGGCGACGCGCTCGCAATCGAAACCGAACACAAGCTCGACCCGTGGGTATTGAGCGCAGGCGTAAGCTATCGCTTCTGACCGAAGCCAAGCATAATCGGCCTGTAACCTGAGAGGCCTGCCCCCCGGCGATGGCCCGCCCGGGGGGCGGGACCAAGCATCGAGTATCCCGAGAGCTCCTCACCTCCTGTCGAGAGGCCTTCGTCATCTTCTTAACAGCATTTGTAAATTTCCGGAGACGGCGTCCTTCGGTAATCGGATCCGACCGAACCGAAGGGAAGATCATGACGCCGAAATCTCTGATATCGCTGGCCTGTGGCATCGCGCTGCTGACGTTCTCGCAGGCAATCCTTGCGAAAGATCCGAGCCCGAAGAAGCTGCTCGAGATGAGCGCAGGCTGTGCATATGTCGTCTCGATCGCAGAAGGCAGCGACGTGAGCCTAAATTATGGATCGGCGGAATGGATCGGCCTGGTTAGGATCATCGAACGGCGGACCGGTCTCGACGGCGAAAAAGCGATCCAGACGGCNAAGGCCAAGTACAACAAGCGGGCGCGTGTGATGGGGGCGGACGAGGCGCGCAACCACATGTTGAAACGCGCGCGCGACTGCGATCGCGAAATGGCCGTTATCCAGTCGTGATGCCGTCCGCCCTCCCAGGACGCCGCGACACGCTCCACGCGTCCCCCGGCGTCCTCGCGCTTGGCGCGGCGGCTTGCTTGCTGGTGGCGGCGGCTCCGCTACGCGCCAATACGGAAGACGCCGAACTGATCTACGAATGCGGTCTGGCGATGCAGTTCGCCGAGAAAGAAGACATTCAACTGCCCGTTTCATCCAACCGTGCGATGGGCCATTTTGCCGAAGTGACACGGAATGATCCGAACCTTCGCAACGAGGCGGATCGGCAAGTTCGAGCCGTCTGGGACGGGATGAGAAAGAGCGACGGGCGCCCCGCGCTCGAGCGTTACGTCCTGTCCGTCGCACAGGACTGTTCCGACCTCTACGTCGAACTGGCAGAGCGCGACGCCGCAGCGGTAGAGGGCGAGCTCAATTCGCTGGGCACCCTGTCAGCCGCGGCGCTCCGGTCTTATGCGACACGAACGGGCGATCTCGGCGAAATCGCCAATTACCTCGTCTACAATTACCCATACGGCAAAGACCTGTTCAAGCCGAACGAGGATGGCGATCTGCTCGGCCAGCTGGTCGTGGAAGCGGGCGCGTCCGGGCTACGTCGATGGAGCGACGAAGCGATCTATGCGATCGCGAACAAGCATTACTGGCAGTATAATCCGCCCGCCACCCGCTTGGTCGATGCAGAGTATAGACGCCGCATGCGGATGATGCGCCAGACCCAATCGGAAGCGCAACGCTGGGCGCAGCGCGCGGCCGACGATCGCGCGGCGCAGGCGCGGCGGGCGAATGCGCCCTACGTCGGATCGCTTGGCAGCGGAAGTTCGAGCAGACCGAAACCGGGCAGCGGTGTCGTCGTCTGCACCACCTACAAGGGCACCGGCGGCGGGCGGGTCTGCAAGGAAGACTGAGGCGCCGGTGAAACCGTGCTTGCGCTTCCATCGAGGCAGTTCGCAGAACGTGAGGGGAAAAGTGAAATGTGTGCGCGACGTAGACTCTTGGGTAGCGGCGCTCTGGCGCTAGCCCTTTCGGCAGGCGTGTCCTTTCTGCCGAATATGGCGCTTGCTCAGCCGCAACAGGTCCTCNGGGACGGCGCGGAAAGCGCTGCCATGCACAATGCAGCCTATGATCGAGGATTGGCGGAATCCTATACCTCGCCCGAAACAATCGGTGAGATGCTGCAATGCTCCGCGCTGTGGCAGCGTTGGTCCGATATCCTGGGGAGCTCCCAGGATTCGGCATTCGTTGCGAACCTGCGCGAAGAACTGTCAGCCGCTCGNGCGGGAATCCGCCATCGCTATTGGCAGCGTCAGGCACGTCGCGACATGCGGGAAGACAGCGATCTGAGCTATTTCGACAAAATACACGCCAGGGCTGAAAGCTGGGCGGACAGCCAAGCCGCCGGCTACGCCACCGGTGCGGACAGTAAAATCAGTTCGATGATGAGCTGGCTGGCAACCTGCTAGAACCGCTTTGCGCGCAAGCTCCGGCGGGGGATCCTGTCGCCTGTTTCGGGACTGTCGACATAGCGGACGCGACATTTATCGACCGTCGATGAGCACCATGCTTGCCCACCGGGCAGGATTGGCGGATCCGCTGTCCGTTTCGCCCTCCAGCATCGACAATTGAGCAAGACGAAGAGCTTCCGCGTGGGCGTGCCCATCGCGCAGTCGCTTCACGAATTCCATGGTAAGCTGCGACGCGGCTTCGTCCTGGACCCGCCAATGCGAGAGCATCACGCGCTCGCTTCCCGACGCGAGAAAGGCATTTGCAAGACCCGTATAGGCAGGAGCAGCATGAGTGCGTCCCGCGGCGGTGTTGCATGCGGAGAGGATCGCGATCTGGGTCGAAAGGCCAAGCTCCGCAATTTCACCGGCAAGCAGGATGCCGTCGTCGGTCGTACCGCCCGTTCCCGATCCGGGCGTCAGGACGAGCGCCGGTTCCCGTAGACCGCCCAGTTCCCCTTCCATGAGACCGTGCGTGGCGAACAGGACTACACTGTATTCTGCTTCAGCCAGCAGCCGAAGCCGGGCTTCGGTCGCGTCGCCACCGACGAGGACAATGCGCTCGCNGGCGCCGCTGACCTCCCCCGCAAGCCGGACCTCCTCGCGGCTCGCAGGCAGCGAGGGCAGCGATCGCAAATCCACGGCGGTTGCCACGACGGCCCGCGTTTCCCCAGTGAACGCTTCGTCCGAATTTGCGGCGGCGCCTATGCCGAGAAACCGCCCGGCATTACCCCCATCTTGTCTCGAGCCCAGTACAGCGGAAGGCGAAAGAACCGTCGCGAATGCGTGATGGCGGACCAGCCATTCCATCTCGCTGAAGTCCCGCACCTGTCGGTCGGGCACGGAAGACAGCAAAGCGGAAAATGGCAGACGCGAGAGAGCATCGCTCGTAACCAAGGATACCCGGGTCTTTCCATTGAGCGCCGCTGCGATTTCGGCCGACAGGACGAGGTCGTGCAACGCCTTCGCATCGTCGAATGGGAATGCGTCTGCACCTTCGCCCGCGTCGAGTGCCAAACGCAATCGTTCCACGAACGGCCGGATGGTTGCGCGCCCCCCCGGCCCCACTTTCATCACCGCCGTTTCGGAGGTCACGGCCATCAGGAGCATCCGCCGATTGGCAGGCATTGCGATCAGCAGGGCTTCGTCCGGCCGCAATCGGGCTTGGACGGTCTCGATTGATACATCGACCGGTCGCCGCGTCGTATCGAATTCGGGAAGCGCCGTGCGCAAGGCCGCTTCGGCNNNGCTNATAACCNNTCGCTCGAGGTCGGCGATTTCCCGCTCGACCTCGCCGATCGCCTCGGATCGCCCCGCGGCCAGCATCGCCGCCCGCTCGCGCGCGAGCAACCGAAGGCGCGCGGTCCCGCTGCGGAGCCTCTCGATATCGGCAGCAAGGTCGGGCCTGTCGAACTGGCCGTGACGCAGCTTGGCAAATTGGCGCGCACGGGCGTTGACGCCCCAACTGGCCAGTTCGAATGCATTGAGCGCATCATCGGCGCGGTCGGAAATGATCGCGGCTTCGGCGATCAGCAGGATCGAGTCGAAGTAATTTTCAAGATCCGCATCGAGTTCGAAGCTGGTCGCATCCTGGATCATCTTGTCGACGATCCGCGCGCGTGCCCTTGCTACGTGCTCCCAACCCTCATCCTGTCCTGCGCGAACCTGTGACAGTCCACGTTGAATAGCTGCATCGACAGGTAGCTCGCGCCCGCTGCTGTTCACGCGCATTTCGATTTCATCGAGGATGTCGAGCGCAGCCTCGGGTTGTCCGCTCTCATCGAGACGCTGCGACAACGTGAGGAGGCCGCGCAGCGCCTTGTCGTCTTCGGCCGGCAATTCTCGTGCCAGATCCGCAGCCTTGAACGCGAAATGCATGGCGTCGTCGTCACGGCCGGCTTCGATCGCGGCGTTTGATGCGGAGAGCAACGAGTTCACCGCTTCTGCGGGGCTGATCTCCATCAATCGCTCGTGCCGCGCCAGCATGAGTGCGATGCCTTCGTCATACTGCCCGAGGCGCATCTGGACCACGCCCAGATTGTGCAGTGCGACCAAGGTATTGCGATGTGTCGGGCCAAGCCTTTCGGTCATTATATCGAGTGCAGTTCGAGCAGGTTGTTCGGCTTCCTCGTATCGTCCCGCCTGCAGCAGGACCTTGGCCAAGGTTCCTTGCGCGAAACCGTGGAACGGGTGCTCCTCCGGGAGCAGCTCGTTCGCCATCGCGATCCCCTGCCTCGCGAGACGCAAGGCATCGANCTGGCGACCGGCATCGATGTAGATATTCGCTCCGGTCGAGAGCGCCACGAAGAGCGTGGTGTCGGTCATCCCGCCACGGATCAGGCCCTTGATAGCGGGATCGACATATTCCGCGGCGTCACCGAAGCGGTTCGCTTCGTACAGCGCGGCGGCGTAATTCAGATATCCCAGCCCGAGTGCCTTGGCGTCGGGAGGGGCAATCCCTTCGGGGTCCTGGCCATACAAGGCGGTCCGTATCTTAAGCGACCGCTCCTGCAGTGGGACGTTCTTCTCCGGCTGCCCTACCCCTGTGTAGAAGGTCGCGATGTTGGCCAATGTCCCCGCCATGGCTTCACCATCGGTCGCCCCTGCGGCGATCAGTCGCTTTTCCGCTTCGAGCGAGGATGCGAGCGCGCCGGCAATGTCCTGCTGGTAGTAGCGGCTGTCGCCGATGCGGTTTAGTGCGTGCGCCTGTTCCTCTGCGGGGCCGTTCTCAGCTTCCAGTGCTTCCAGATAGACAGACCACGCACCCTCCGATTTCGCCGCCTCGGCGAGCGGGTCGATCGCCTCTGCGGCCGCTTTCAGGGATGCGAGATCGGTGAGGCCCGCACCTTCGGAAACGGTCTGCACCTGCGGCAGTACTGGTGGAGCGAACGCGATAGCCTGCCCGATCGCGGCAATCGCAAAGATATGACGGTGCATGTCGACGTGTCCCCCTCGAAACAGCGAGGATATGGCATCGCAGGACGATCAATCGATCACAAGCTGGTAGCGTGTCTTTTTCGTGTTGGGGTTACGCAAAGTAATCGTGTGCCGGTGGGTATAGAGCGGCACCCAGCGACATGTGACGCGTTCGGCGACCTTCCTGCACAGCGACTGATCGCTGCTGTCACGAACGGAAATCTCCAGCGGCCTTCCTTCGAGCGCGGACAAACTGATCGCGGCACCGCGCCCCGACAGGAACGTCTGCTCAAGCGCGCGTTCTTCCTTTGGTGCCAGTTCCCCCACCATGAACCCCGGACCGAGGATCCGCCCTCGGGTAATGGCAGGCTGATCTGCGGCCGCCCGCCACCGGGCAAGGACGTCGTTCGCTTCTTTGCCGACCGGATGAAGGCCGACGGCATCCAACCGCGAAAGCGCGAGAGAGAGGGCGGCACGATCGCCATCCTCATAAGCCGACTGCGCGCGATACAGGACCGCCGCCGCGGTTCTATCCGTATCCGAACGGGCCGCCAAGTGGCCCGCGAGTGACGCGCTGCGAGGCTCACCCGCAGATCCGGTGCAGCTGCTGGTCAGCGCGCCGAGCAGCGCCATTGCCAGAAGCTTGTTCATGGCGTCTCTCTGCGGAGCTGGAACAGTGCACCGGTTGCGCTCGGAAGGCATTCCAGGATCATCGAATGACGTTGTGCGATTGCGGATGCGAGGGCAAGGCCAAGTCCTGCGCCCGGGCGTTCTTCGTCTCCCTTGGCGTCCGGCCCCCGCTGGAAACGCTCGAATATCCGCGTCCGGTCGACTTCGGCTATGCCAGGCCCATCATCCGCCACGACGAGGACGGGGCCATCACCGAGCGTGACGCGGATTGTCCCTCCGGCCGGGACGTATTTGAGGGCATTGTCGAGGAGGTTGGCCAGCAGGCGCCCGAGCTGTGCTTCGTCACCGTCCAAGACAACGCCGGACTCCACCTCCCACTGCAGGACCAACCCGGCATCTTCCGCGCTATCGGCATAGAGTTCGCACAAATTGGTAACGAGGGCGGACATGTCGACGGGCGTTAGCATCGATCGATCACTGAGGCGGGCTTTGCTCCACGCGATATCAAGCAGCGATTCCAACATGCTAACCAGCCGCCGGATTTCGCTGCGGGCTTCGGTCAGCCGCCTGGTGACTTGCTCGTCCGGTTGCGTTTCGAGTGCTTTGACCAGCCTCGCATCGAGGTGAGTCAGGGGGGTGCGAATTTCGTGGGCGAGCCTGTCGGTCGTATCGCTGTGGGCTTCCAACAGGTTCCGTACCCGGAGGATCACTTGCGCGCTATTGGCTGCGAGTTCGTCGATTTCGTCGCGGGTTNGNCTGGGGAGNTCTGGCATGGACGNNNGTCTGCANCGGNNNGCGACAGGGTGCGGTTGATGCGCGCGATGCGGCGCTTCAACCTGTCGGCAGAAAATTTGCCAAGCATCGCCACGACCAAAACGAGAATGGCCCCGCCAACCAGAAACACGGTTCGCACTCCGGCCTTCAATGACCTGGCCGGATCGACCTCATGTGCGACCAGCAGCCATCTATCCGGAGCAAGCCGGGTCGAACGGGCATGCGCGCTGGAACGATGGCCTATCGCGATCATGCCCCGCTCCGAGATTGCCGCATCGAGATCCGGCCAGGCTTCCAGATCGCCCGCGAGGCGGACCCCGTCTGTGCGCATAAGCAGGTAGTGCGGCGCTCCCCCGTCGGCGGGCCGCAATGCCAGGCGATCCTCGATCCTCCGCACCAGATCNGCTTCCCCGCTNCTGGAATAGATATCGGCCAGGCCGGCAAGATCGACATCGACCGCCTCGCGCGCACTTTCGTTCAGCGCGGCATCCATCGTTCGCTCCGTCACCAACCAGAGCCCCAGCACCGTAAGGGCCGCCAGCAAAGTGGCGGCGGCGACCAACCGGGAAAAAATGGAACGTGCCGGTGACACGTCTATTTGCCGTCCAGCAATCGAAAGCCCGTGCCCCAGACCGTTTCCAGCGCCGGAGCGGAGAAGCCGTCCTCGAGCTTGCGCCGCAAACGTCCGATATTGACGTCAACCACATTGGTTTGCGGGTCGAACGACATGTTCCAAACATCGCGCAGCAGCATTTCGCGCGTTACCACCTCCCCGGCGTTTTCCATGAAATAATGGAAGAGCTCGAATTCCCTCGGGCTCAAAGCGAGATGCCGGTTCTCGCGAAAAGCCGTGCGCGCTTTCAGATGGCACTCGAAGGCACCGTACAGGATCACCGCGCTATGCACCCTGCCCGATGCACGCCGGTGGAGGGCGTTCACGCGGGCCATCAATTCGGCGGCTTCGAATGGCTTGCCAAGGTAATCATCGGCACCGGCGTCGAGCCCTTCGGCGCGGTCGCTGGTGCGCCCGAGTGCACTCAGCATCAGGATCGGTGTGTCTACCCCGCTCTCGCGCAGGCGGGCCAGGATCTTGAGGCCATCGTCATCGCCCAGCATTCGATCGAGTATGATGACATCGAACCTGTCCCGCCCCGCTATCCGCAGGCCGGCAGATCCATCGCTTTCCCAATGCAGATCGTCGCCGCGAGACAGGGCGAGTTCCTTCACCCGCGTCGCGGTGTGCGCATCGTCTTCGATATAGAGGATTTTCAGTCCATCCACGTTCAGCCCCCCGCGCCCGGTATCCGGCCGCCTTCGGATAGCGCGCCCAGACAATTCGAGACACCCGTTATCGCGTCAGTTTTTCGCGGGGCGCGGCGCATTCGACCACGCCAAACCTTCCCTGACCGCCCCCAGGTTGATTTGCTGCACTCCGCTGCCCTTGCCCGGAGCGTCGAAAATCCGCCATTCCTCTCCAGCCTGCTTGAACGCAACCCGAACCGAAACGTCCGCCCCCTGATCCCTCAGGACGGTCAATNCGCTTTTGCCGAGTTCGAAGGTCGAAGTGCCCTCCATCCCTTCCTTCTCGCCGGCGACTTTCTCCATGGGCAAACCGGTGCCGTTGTCGAGCCGGAGTTCGACCGCTTCGATGTTCCGGTTGATACCCGCGATCCACTTCCCCCCGGTGGTAAAGTACATGTGCCCCGCGACGCCGAAAAGACCCGGACTGGACAGCCTCGCAAAGCCGGTTTTCACGTCCCCGTCGTGGGCCATGCGGTAGAAGTCGGGTTCGGTAGTATAACCGCCCCCGGTCCATGAACGCTGCGACCGCCAAAGGCCGAGGTGTCGCGAGGTGAATGTGCGTTCGGACGATCCGAGCGAAGTAAAGGCCATCGCGTCGGGAGCAGCAAAGCTGCTGGCTTCTTCCATCAGGCGGAGTTTCTCGAAAGCAGGAATCAACATAACCGTCTGCTTTGCCAACCCGCAGGCCTGGTCCGCGATACTCGCGAAATTCGTCCGCAATCCCTGATACATCGCCTCGAGCTGAGGGTCTTCGTACTCGACGAAATGCCCTTTCGGAACGAACTCCCATTCGCGCCGATGGAAGCGCCAGTGCGTTCCCTCAACCGCGCATTGCTGCTGGTCGGTCGTCATGGCTGCCGGGGCGTCCTGCAAGGCCCTTGCCACTACCCTCGCACGCTCGATCGTGACCTTGGTGTCGTCCGGCATGGCGCAGCCCTTCGCCTGCCGCGTGCCACGTTCGGACTGGTCTATCGCTGCGACAACTTCGTCCCCGCCGACCCGCGCCAACTGCCTCCCGATCTGCCCCTTGAGGACCTGGAACGCGCGCAATTCGCCGACGTCGAACAGCTGGCAGCTTTCGTCCGCACCAGCCGCGAAGGTGGCAATTCCGAACACTTCCATCAGCGGTCGGGCCTGCTGGTTCCCGGCCAAGATCTGGAGCCGTTGCTCCACTGGAATGTCTTCCAGGCTCTGAGCGTGCAAGGGTGCCGCGAGCGCCACCGCCGCAGCCAACGTTCCCCAGATCACCGATCGCATCGCAGTCTTCATCAGATTTCCTTCACGCAAGAGGGCTTGTCGCCCAGCCGACATGCACGCCGGAGGGCCTCCATCGTGGAGACCCCCGCAACTTCACCTTCTTCACTTTCCCCTGCGATGCGCGCCAGAGTGGCGCAGGCTTTCGGACTTCCGATTTCGCAAGCATGCGCCACGAGCGATTGCGCACGGGTTTCATCGACCCGGCCGCCAATGCCCTTCTTGTGCATCACCCCGTATGCAAAGCATGCCTTGGCTACGTAGAGATCGCAGGCGCTGCGCATGTAGCGAAAGCCGATGCCCGGAAAATAAGCGTCCTTCGGCCCCTGCGTATAGTAAAGGCCGAGGTTTGCGCAGGCGATCCCCACCCAATCGTCGCACGCTGCCTTCAGGGCCTGCTTGAGATCATCGACTTCGCCTGGCGCCTCGCCCGTCATCAGCGGTTCCAGCAGCGCGTCGCACCCACCGGCCCAGCCCGCATTGCACAGCAGGACATTGCGCGCGCGCGTCTCCGCAGCGTCGGGTTCTTCGGCAGGAAGCATCGCGGCGCTGATGCAGGCTGCGAATTGCTGGTCCTCGCAAGCCCTCACTGCGTAACCGCGAACCGCCGCGATGTCCGCCCCGATCTCTTCAGTCGTGCCAAGCAGTTCTGCGGCGTCGACACAGGCCTGCGCACCGCCGTGACGGCACTCCTCGCCCATGGCCAGCAGCGCGAGCTTCATCAGCCCATCGGGTTCGGGCGAGTCTGCCTGCGAGAGCGGCCCCAAAGCCATCCCCGTCCGCGTGCAGGCGAGGTCGTCTCCCGCGCGACAGGCAGCGGCGAACATGCGCGCCGCCCTGATGTGATCCTTGTTGTCGGATGCCGTTTCATGCTCGATTTGTCCGCCGAGGGTGCAGGCCGCGGCCAGCCCCATGTCGCAGGCCTGCCCGTACATCGACAGTGCGGCATAGGTATCCCCGTCGCGCTCATAGGCAAGTCCGCCGCGATGGATCTCCATTAGAGCCTCGTCGTCGAAAGGTCGTTCTTTCGCCTCTGCGAATGTGCTGGTGCTTGCTGCAGCGAGAAGTACGGGCGCGAAGATCCGCGCCACTACTGCAGTCAGTGTCCCGCGCATCCTGTTACCCACACCACATGCCCCCGCTCGCCTTGGCTTTTGCAAAGCCCGACGAAAGAGATCAATCGCTTGCGGCATTTCTGCCCTCCCCAAATTCATGTCAGTCCTGACGGGCCGGTGCATCGACCATGGCGCAGGCGCTGGACTGGCCGAGATCGCACGCCTTTTGCCGCAGCGCGCGAGCGGTTTGCGCATCGCCCTCGACGCCTTCTCCCGCTCCCCGCATATCGGACGCGAGCAGGCAGGCCCGCGCGCTGTTCGCTTCGCAGCCGCGCACAGCGAGATCATGGGCGCGCACGAGATCGGTCGGCACGCCCCGGCCTTCGCGCAATTGCCGCGCCGCGTTGGAACACCCTGCACCGTCTCCGCCATCGCATGAGGCGATGAATACGAGCAGCGCCGGGTCGCGCCAGCGCTCGTCCCCGCTGCGATCGGACAGTTGCATCCACATGATGCCGAGATCATTGCAGGCGTTGGCGATACCACCGTCGCATGCCATCCCGAAATAGTCTCGCGCGGACGCCCAGTCGGCGTCATGCGCCAGTCCGTCGCGTGCCATGACGGCGACATTGGCGCACGCCTGCCATTGCTCTGCCCGGCAGGCGCGCTCCAGTAAGTCGTAGCCCTTGATGGGGTCAGCCGGCCCACCGGTGCCGGTTGCCAGTAGGGCACCGGCTTGCCCGCAAGCCTCCATCGAATCCAGATCACAGCCTTGCAGGTACAACTCGCGCGCGGCGATCAAATTCTCGTGGTCGATTTGCTGGTCCGATGCGGCCTGCCGCGAAAGGACATTCGCCTGCCAGCTGCAACCCTGTCCAGACCCGGCTTCGCACAGGATTTCTGCGACCTCAGCCGCCACATCGAGCAATTGCGCACCCCCACGCCCTTCGATCAGCATCGGTACCAGCAGATGGCACGCATCGGTGTTGCCGAGTTCGCAGCCCCGCGCGAACATATCGCGAGCCCTGATGGCGCGCGCTTCGCCAGAAAGCTGGACGAGGATCCTCCCTGCATTGAGACAAGCCGCGACCTCCCCGGCTTCGCAAGCGCGCTCGACAGCCGATTTTTCCGACGCCGCGCCCTGGTCCGCGGGCGAGGCGCTCGAGGGAACCGACCAGGCCGCAGCCAGCGCGAAAACCAGGCCCATGCTGCGTAGTTTCAGGGCGAACGCGCCAATTAGTCCCGCTGCAACGCTCACTGTCCCAGCGCCTCAGCCATGGCACAGCCGTCCTGGATGCCCAGTTTGCATCCATTGGTGAAATAGCGCTTCGCCCTGGCGTGATCGGGAGCGGCTCCGGTCCCGTCGCGGTACATCATGCCCGCATTCATGCATCCGCCGGCGGCCCCGTTGTTGCATGCCTGCGCGAACTGGTCGCGGGCTTCGGCGAATTGCCCGTTATCGTAATAGCCGACGCCGGATTCGATGCATCCTTCGGCATTGCCGCTTTCGCACGCGATGGAGAAAGCCTTGTTCGCTCCCGCGGTATCGACCGCACCGCCTTGACCGTCACGTTTCATTATCCCGAGCGCATAGCAGCCATCCGCCGCGTAGCCGGGGCAGGCCCCGGCGAATGCCGTTCGCGCTTCTTCGAAGCGGCGCTCACCGGCGTCGCCGAAATAGAGGATCTGGCCCTGATTGTAGCACGCGCCCGCTTCGCCCGCCTTGCAGGCGAGCCCCAGCGGGCCCAGCGCCTCGGCAGGATCGGCCGGTCCGCCAAGACCATCCTTGAGCAATGCGCCATACTGGCCGCAGGATTTGAGCAGGCCGGCTTCGCATCCGCGCCGATAGGCATCGCGCGCNTGCACCGGGTCCTTCGCCCCGCCCTGCCCCCGCCACGCCATCGAACCGAGATTGTGGCATGCCTCATCCTTGCCATCGCTCATGCACGCTTTCTGGTAGAGTGCGCGAGCAGCCGGGAAGTCCCCCGCATTGTAGCGCTCCTGCGCTTGCTCTGCATTGCTTTGCGCCGCGACGGGGAGAGCTGCAATCGATGTCACCGACAGGACGGTAGCCGCAAGAAAAGGACGAAGATTCATGGCTGCTTGCTCCACGTTCAATTGCAAAGATATCGGTTTGCGTTGTTGTTCATCGTGCAGTGGGCTGTGCGATAACGATTGGGCGTCTCGCGGGAGATTTCCGCTGCACTTTTCATCCGGGCTGGCTGGAACGAGGACGCGGATGAGGAGGACGAACGCGATGCCGCCGTTCTACCCGCCCCTGCCGCCCAACGACGGCTCGATGCACCGGGCATGTTGGTGCAGTTGTAGATTCCGCAGTCATCGCCCCGGCTCCGCCGTTCGATCTCCGCATTCACCGCGGCATTGAGCCTGCCCGACGGGAACCAGTAGTCGAGAACATAGAGATGGTCCTTGTAGACACTGCCCAATGCGCCCGCCTGCAAGGTCGCTTCGAGCGCAGTCCGCGCATCTGCCAGCTGGCGGCTGTGATAGATCGCCGCATAGATCGCGCTGTCGTATTTGCCCTGCCCGAGGAAGGATTGGACGACTTGCGAAGCGCGCTCGCGTTCGGCTAGGCGACGGCGCTGCGCTTCATGTCGTTCAGCCAACGCCTGCTCGATTTCCTGGCGTCGCTGACGCAGGCTTGCGGCGAATTCGCATACCGACCGCTGCTCGGCATGTGGGGGATCGCACGCCTTGGCAGCCACCTGTTCCGCCGGTGCGAATTCCCCAAGATTGTAGTAAATGCGCTCGAGATCTTCGCACGAGCGCCATCCGCCCTGATCGCAATTCACGCGCCGGTAGCGCAGGGCTTTCTCCGCGTCGAATTGATCGGACGACGCCTCTGCAAAGACTGTCTCGGCGACTTCGCACGCTGTTTTATCGAACAGCGAACACCCCTTGATCGCAAACCGGCCTGCCGTGGCCCGATCGGCTTCGATATCTTCGGATCCCTCGAGGTAGACCAATGCAAGACGGCCACACGAAGCCGCGTGGTTACTGCGGCAGGCCTCTTGAAGAAATCTCAGGCTGAGGAAAATATCGTATTGGTCATTCGCCGGGTCGGAATAGGCGAGCCCGACCGTGCCGNATGCGACCGACACCTTTTGCTCGCAGTCAGCGATAGCCTGGGCGATTTCGGGGTCCTCGCTGGCCTTGGCCGCGCTGGAGCCAAAGGCGAGGCCAGCGACCAAGACGAAGTTGAGTAAGCGCGAACTCGCCCCATCCATCCTGCCCGACTGCACCAAGCTGAAGAACGTGCGAAAAATGTAACCTGCCCCCTGTTCGTGATCCACATCAAGGTGAACGAACGATGGCAAACGGCCAATTTACAAATGCTGTTAGGTCTCGATTGAACTCGCAATAGCCAGGCGCCGACGCCACAAGGCACAAAACGGCTTTCCCATACAGTTGGCCGACGCTTCAGCCAGCATTTGGCGCCTTGACCGGAATGACTGCGGACGGCCAAAAAGCTGCCATTCAGTGCCCATAGCATTCCTGCCGGGCGAGTCCGGAAATCAGAGAAATCTGCGGATTTTCGTCAATGGTGCGCCCGACAGGATTCGAACCTGTGGCCCCCAGATTAGGAATCTGGTGCTCTATCCGACTGAGCTACGGGCGCCCGCCGCCGCATTTAGCAGACGATCGCGCGCAAGCAATCAGTTCAGTTCGTCGGGCGGCGCGACCGGCACCAGCAGGGGGGCGACGGCGATGCCTTCCGCGACCATGTCCTCGGCCTCGTCGCGCGTGGCGCGCCCGTGAATGGGTGCGTTTTCGCTTTCCCCATAGTGCATTTCGCGGGCCTTTTCGGCAAAGCAGTCGCCGACCCAGGTGCTGCTCTCGAGCGCCTTGGCCTGAGCCTTCGCCAGCGCTTCGAACGCTTGTTTGACGGCCGGGGGCATGTCGCCCGTGCTTAGCTGCGCCTTTTCTCCCGCCGGGGCTGCGACGGCATTGGTCTTGGCCGGGACTGAGGGGGCCATCGGCGCCTTGCCGACATCTTCGCACCCGCAGGCGGGACACTGCAGCAAGCCTTGCGCTTTCTGGTCCGAGTAGTCGCTCGAGGACGAAAACCAGCCCTCGAAGCGGTGGCCTTCGCTGCAGGATAGGTCGTAAACGATCATGCGGCGGCCTATGCGGTGATATGCCTGCGGTTGGCAAGGCTGGGCACCTGTTCGCGCACCTCGGCCACCCGTTTCAGATCGATATCGACGAAACCCAGTCCGGCCTCCTCTCCGCCCATGTCGAGCAGCACTTCGCCCCACGGATCCACCACCAGGCTGTGACCATAGGTCCGGCGGCCGTCCTCGTGCTCGCCGACCTGCGCCGCGGCCACGACGAAAGCGCTCGCCTCGATGGCGCGGGCGCGCTGCAACACGTGCCAATGCGCGGCGCCGGTCGGTACGGTAAAAGCAGCGGGTATGGCGATGCAGTCGCAGTGCGCGCGCCCCAGCGCCTCGAACAAGGCAGGGAAGCGAATGTCGTAGCACACGGTGAGGCCGAGCCGGCCGAGCGGCGTACCCTCCACCAGCCCGACGCTGTCACCTGCACGATAGGCNTTGGATTCGCGCCAGCTTTCGCCGCTTGCCAGGTCGACATCGAACATGTGGATCTTGTCGTAGCGCGCGGCAATCGTGCCGTCAGGCGCGATGACGAAAGCGCGGTTGACCCATTCGCCCCTGCCACCGGCCTCGAGCGCGAGCGAGCCGAGCGATACCCACAGGCCGTGCTGGCGCGCAGCTTCACGGACACGGGCAAGGACGGGCGAAGCGTCTTCGCTGCAGATCGACCGGGAAGCGCGTTCGCGATCGCGATCGAGCAGGCCCGACATTTCGGGCGTGAACAGCATGTCGGCGCCCCCGGCCGCAGCCTGTGTGACCGCGTCTTCGAGCGCTGCGGCATTGGCCCCGGGATCGATGCCCGAAGTCATCTGCAGGACAGCGACGTGTGCCATTCAGCCCGCCAGCAACGCGTCGAGCTTGCCTTCGCGCTCGAGCGCGGCGAGTTCGTCCGAACCGCCGACATGCGTATCGCCGATGAAGATCTGCGGCACGGTCCGCGCGGTAGGCGCGCGTTCCAGCATCTCTTCGCGCTTCGGCCCGCCCATCGTGATGTCGTGTTCGCTATAGTCCACGCCCTTCTCGTCGAGCAGGCGCTTGGCTCGGACGCAGAATCCGCAACCGAATTTGGTGTAAATGTCGACCGGGTGGTGGCTCATTGATATTCCCTTGTTTTCCGCGGCGAAACTAGCGCGCGACAAGAAGTCTTGAAAGCGCAAAGGACGCGCCTATCTCGAAAATACCGTCACGGTGTTCGTGGCGGCGACGGGGCGCCGATACCGGGCCCCGCCATCATAGAATCGCTCACAAGAGGATTTGTTTCGATGAACCGTATGGACCTTACGCCTTTCCGCCGCTCCACCGTGGGCTTCGACCGTGTATTCGACCTGATGGAACGTCAGGCTCGCAATGCCGGCGGCGACAATTACCCCCCCTTCAACATCGAACGCCGCGGCGATGACGAATATCGCATCACGCTGGCGGTCGCGGGCTTCCGCAAGCCGGATCTCGATATCGTTGCGCAGCAGAACCTGCTCGTCGTGACCGGCAAGAAGCGCGACGAACTCAACGACGGCGAAATGCTGCATATCGGGATCGCCAACCGCGGATTCGAACGCCGTTTCGAACTGGCCGACTATGTCCGCGTGGCCCATGCCGACCTGGCCGATGGCCTGCTGGTCATCGATCTCGTGCGCGAAGTGCCCGATGCGATGAAGCCGAAGAAGATCGCCATCGGCGAAACGCAGCCGCTCGAAGTCGTCAAGGACGACGAGCGCGACGGCGACACGACCAAGGCGGCCTGATCCCGCCTTCACCTGCACTGGTGAAATGAATAGGGGGCGGAACCAGGTTCCGCCCCCGCGACGTTGAACGCCGCCAAACCCCGAAATCGGCCGTCCGGGTCGCAGAAGACAACCGGCTTCGAAGCAAGCCCCGCCTCGTGCTGGCAAAGCATGTGTCTCCATGCGCCCACACCCGAGGTGTGGAACAGCCGTATTCTGGCCCAAACATAACAAAAGATAAACCGGTCTCGTGCCCGCGACATCATTTTGTCGCATAGCTACAAGCGTAATTTCGACGCCTCCAACGAAATCAGAGGCTTAAAATGCCGCCATCTCGGCGCTGGATCAGACCAGACGTGCCTGTTCCAGCGCCGCGCCGACGAAACCGGCGAACAGCGGGTGCGGTTCGAAGGGCCGCGATTTCAGCTCGGGATGGAACTGCACGCCCACGAACCATGGGTGATCGGGGCGTTCGACGATTTCGGGAAGCAGGCCGTCGGGCGACATGCCCGAGAAGACCAGGCCCTGTTTCTCGAGCGGCTCGATATAGGCCCCGTTCACTTCGTAGCGGTGGCGGTGGCGTTCCGAGATGCTGGTCGCCCCGTGATAGACCTTCGACACGTGGCTGCCCACCGCAAGCTTGGCATCATATGCACCCAGCCGCATGGTCCCGCCGAGATCGCCGCCGGCTTCGCGTTTCTGGAGACCCTCTTCGGTCATCCATTCGGTAATGATGCCGACCACCGGTTCTTCGGTCTCGCCGAATTCCGTCGACGAGGCGCGAGCAAAGCCGGCCTCGCGCGCAGCGTCGATGCACGCCATCTGCATGCCAAGGCAGATGCCGAAGAACGGCACCTTGCGTTCGCGGGCGAAACGGACTGCCGCGATCTTGCCCTCGCTGCCGCGCTCACCGAACCCGCCGGGCACGAGGATGGCATGCATGGGTTCGAGCTTGGCGGCAATGTCGGCATCGTCGCCTTCGAACACTTCGGCGTCGATCCACTTGATGTTGACCTTGACCCGGTGCGCCATGCCGCCGTGCACCAGCGCCTCGTTGAGCGATTTGTAAGCATCCTGCAGGCCGACATATTTGCCGATCACGCCGATGGTGACTTCGCCCTCGGGGTTGGAATGGCGATCCACGACGTCGTACCAGCGCGACAGGTCGGGATCGGGCGCATCGGTTATCCCGAAGGCGCGCAGCACTTCGGTATCGAGCCCCTCGCCGTGATACTGCAGCGGCACGGCATAGATCGACGGCGCGTCCAGCGCCGGAATGACCGCTTCCTGCCGCACGTTGCAGAACTGCGCGATCTTGCGGCGGTCGGATTCGGGGATCGGATGCTCGGCGCGGCACAGCAGCACATCGGGCTTGATCCCGAGACTGGCCAGTTCGCGCACCGAGTGCTGCGTCGGCTTGGTCTTCAACTCGCCCGCCGCGGCAATATAGGGGACCAGCGTGACGTGGACGCTCAGCGTCTGCCACGGCTCCAACTCGTTGCGCAGCTGGCGGATGGCCTCCATGAACGGCAGGCCTTCGATGTCGCCCACGGTTCCGCCGATCTCGCACAGCACGAAGTCATGGTCGTCCTGCCCGGCCAGCGCGAAGGCCTTGATCTCGTCGGTCACGTGCGGGACCACCTGGACGGTCGCGCCGAGGTAGTCGCCGCGGCGTTCCTTGGCGATGATGTCCTGGTAGATCCGGCCCGAGGTGATGTTGTCGCCCTGGTGAGCCGATACGCCGGTGAAACGCTCGTAATGGCCGAGATCGAGATCGGTCTCTGCCCCGTCGTCGGTCACATAGACCTCGCCGTGCTGATAGGGGGACATCGTCCCCGGATCGACGTTGAGATAGGGGTCGAATTTCCGGATACGGACCTTGTAGCCACGCGCTTGGAGGAGGGCAGCAAGCGATGCTGCCATGAGACCTTTGCCAAGCGAGGAGACCACGCCGCCGGTGATAAAGATATACCGCGCCATGGGGGTCGAGCCTTAAGCTGTGGGATTGAGTCGGGGCAAGCGCAAACGCACATGGATCGCGCCATTTGCACGGCGCAATCCACAGCTCTGCGATGGATTGGAGATTATTCGGTCGCGCCGGACAGCGGATCGCCGTCCGCAGGAGCGCCCAGGGGATCGGCAGCAGGAGCGGCTTCGCCGGCCGTGGCCGCACCCAGCGGATCGGCCGGTGCAACCGTGCGATCGAGCGTCGATTCGATGGCGTCGCTGCCGGTCGTCTCGACTGCGACTGCAGCCAGCGCGATCGACAGGACGACGAACAGCACCGCGAGCCATTTGGTCGAACGGGTCAGGAAATCCGCGGCTCCGCGCGCGCTGAGCATGCCCGACGGGCTGCCACCGATGCCAAGCCCGCCGCCTTCGGAGCGCTGCATCAGGATGACGCCGACAAGCGCGGCTGCGATGATCGCCTGGACGACGGTTAGGAACAGGAACATGCGAATACTCTTGGAAAGGCTTTAGCGGAGCTNACGCGCATCTAGGCGCGCCGGCGGCAAACGGCAAGGTCGGGTGCGATCAGGCCTCTTCGGCTTCGGAGGCGCCGACCACGATCCCGAGGAAGCTTTCCGCCGACAGGCTGGCACCGCCGACCAGCGCACCGCCCACATCGGGGGTCGCGAGGATCTCGCGCGCATTGTCGGGCTTCACCGAACCGCCATAGAGGATGCGGACCTTGGCGGATTCCTCTTCGCCATAGGTTTCGTCGAGCAGCCGGCGGATAGCCCCGTGCATGGCTGCGATATCCTCGCCGGTTGCGGTGCGCCCGGTACCGATCGCCCAGATCGGTTCGTAAGCGATCGTCAGGCGTTCGGCGGGATCTTCGACCACCGTCAGAGCGGCCTTGATCTGGGCCAGCACGTAATCTTCGGCCTTGCCCGCGTCACGCGTATCGAGCGGTTCGCCGCAGCAGAGGATGATGCGCAGGCCCGACTCGATGGCCGATTCGATCTTGGCGTTGATCAGTTCGTTGCTTTCGCCGTGGCCCTGGCGCCGTTCGCTGTGGCCCAGGATCACGAACTTCGCGCCTGCATCGGCAACCATGGAGGAATTGATGTCCCCGGTATGCGCACCTTCCGCGCCCGGGTGGCAATCCTGCGCGCCGACGCCGATCTGTTCGGCTTCCTTATGGACCGCGTGAATCAGCGTGTAGGGAGGCGCCACGGCGACCTCGACCTTCATGTAACGCTGCGCGGCACGATCGATCGCGCGTGCTTCGGAAAGCATGGCGCGCGTGCCGTTCATTTTCCAGTTTCCGACGATGTAGGGCCGTTCGGCCATGTCTTGGTCCTGCGATTTATTGAAATGTGTGGCCCGCTATATGGGGCTTGGAATGCGCTCCGCTAGACAAGGTTTCTTCCCGCGTCAAAACCCTTTGCAACCTGTTGCCGCGAGGTCGCAGGGGGGATAAAGCGCCCCAACCCATCCAGGCTCCGCCTGAAAAACAGCAGCCATCCAACCGGATCGTCCGTCTATCATGTTCCAATTCTTCCGCAATTTCTTCAAGACCAAGCTCGGGCTGGCAATCGCGCTCGCCTTCCTCGGTCTGATCGCCCTGGCGTTCGCCAGCGCGGATGTATCGTCCACCGGGACTTTCGGCGGCATCGCGGGCGGTGACCGTGTGGCTGTCGTCGGGGATGAAAAGATATCCACTGCGGATCTGATCCAGGGNGCGAACAACGGGCTCGACCGGGTNCGGCAGGACCAGCCTACGGCCACCATGCAGGCCTTCCTGCGCGGTGGGGGTCTCGATTCCGCGCTCGAAGCGCTGATCAGCCGCGCCGCGCTGAAGGANTANGCCCAGCGCTACGGGCTCCGGGCGGGCGACAATCTGGTCAACAGCGAAATCCGGATGATTCCCGCTTTCCGCGGCCCAGACGGCAATTTCAGCGAGGATACCTATCGTCAGGCGCTGGCCCTGCAGCGGCTGAGCGATGCCGACGTGCGCGAGGACTTGGGGATCGGCCTGCTGTCGCAGCAGATGCTGCTTCCCNCGAGCTTCGGAGCGACCGTGCCCGACAAGCTTGCGTACCGTTATGCGCAATTGTTCAAGGAACGGCGCGAAGGTTCGATCGCGTTGCTCCCCGCAGCGACATACGCCCCGAGCGGCGCAGCCGACCCCAAGGTCTTGCGCGCCTATTACGATGCGAACCGTGATGCGTTCGTACGGCCGGAACGCCGGACGATCCGCTATGCCACCTTCGACGCGGCAGCACTGGGCGACCGGGCGGAACCGACCGATGCCGAAATCGCCGCGCGCTATGAACGCGATGCCGAACAATACGCCGCTGCTGAAACCCGCGACGTCACCCAGCTGATCGTACCGACAGAAGCCGCCGCCAAGTCGATCCGTGACCGCGTTGCCGGTGGCGCGTCGTTCGAACAGGTCGCCCGCGAGGCGGGACTGCGCGCTTCGCCCGTGGTCGATGTCGTTCGCGAAGGTCTCGCGAGCCAGGCGTCGCCTGCGGTCGCCGCAGCCTATTTCTCCGCCGAACGCGGCGCGATGACCACGCCCGCGCGCAGCCCGCTGGGCTGGCATGTCGCGCGGATCGACGCGGTCGAAACCACTCCTGCCCGCTCGCTGAGCCAGGTGCGCGGCGATATCACCGATACGCTGCGGGCGGAAAAGCGGGTGCGCGGCCTGGCCGATCTCGCAAGCGAGATCGAAGAGCAGCTCGGAAACGGCGCCACGCNCAGCGAAGTGGGCGAAGAATTGGGTCTCGAGCTGGAAACGGTCGGCCCGGTTCTCGCCAATGGCCAGCTGTTCGACGAGCCCCGCAGCACGGTCCCCGAGGTGCTCCAGCCCGCCCTTGCCACGCTGTTCCAGATGGAAGTCGAAGAACCCGAGATCGCCCCGATCGAAAGCGGGCAGACCTATCTGGTTTACGAAGTGGGCGACATCACGCCCGCTGCCGTCGCCCCCTATGCACAGATCGCCGATGCGGTCGAAGCGCGCTGGCGTGCTACCGAGGGCATGAAAGCCGCGCAGGCCGCGGCCGACCGGGTGATCGCACGCGTGCGGTCGGGCAAGACGATCGCCGCCGCGCTCGCCGAGGAGGAGCGCCGCGTTCCCCCCGCGCAGAGCGTCGACATGACCCGCGAAGATCTCGCGCGCCAGCGCGAACAGCGCATCCCGCCCCCGATCGCCCTGCTGTTCAGCATGGCCGAGGGAACGACGAAGCGGCTCGAAGCGGGCAACAATGCCGGTTTCTTCGTGGTCGATGTCGATGATATCACCATGGGCGAAATCGCCGGCGACGATCCCCTGATCGCGCAGGCCACCCGCCAGATGGGTCCGCTGCTGGGCGAAGAATACGCCGAACAGTTCAGCCGCGCGATGCGCGAAGAACTGGGCGTCTCGCGCAATGCCACGGCAATCGAAGCCGTGCGTGCCCAGCTCTCCGGCAACTGAGGTCCAGTTGGATAACGGCCTGAAAGGCGTCGACCGGGCGCGCACCGCACTGGCGCAGGGCACTCCCGCGCTGATCTGGCGCGAAATCGTGGCCGATACCGAAACCCCTGTCGGCGCGGCGCTCAAACTGTTCGAGGAAGGGCGCGGCGATTTCCTGCTCGAATCGGTCGAGGGCGGTGAAGTCCGCGGCCGTTACAGCCTCATCGGGCTCGATCCCGATCTGGTGTTTCGCGCGACGGGCGACAGCGCGGCGATCAACCGTCGCTGGCAGCACGACCGCGAGGCTTTCGAGCCCTGCGATGCCGGCACGCTCGACAGCTTGCGCGCACTGGTCGAAAGCTGCCATTGCGCGGTTCCCGGCGAACTGCCTCCCGCCCTCGCCTGTCTCGTCGGGCATTTCGGCTATGAGACCATCGGGCTGGTCGAAAAACTCCCGCGCCCGCCGCAGGGTGCGCTTGACGTACCCGACATGCTGTTCGTGCGGCCGACCGTGCTGCTGGTGTTCGATCGGCTCAGCGACGCGCTGTTTTGCATCGCCCCGGTATGGGCGGGCGGTTCGATCGAACGTTCGGGCGAACGCATCGACGAGGTGCTGCGCAGGCTCGCCCGGCCGGCGATCCCGTCGGAAACACGCGCCGCCGATCATCCCGAACCCGCGCTGACGCCGACGATGCCCGCCGCGGACTACGAGGCGATGGTGCTGCGTGCGAAGGACTATATCGAGGCCGGCGACATCTTTCAGGTCGTGCTGTCACAGCGCTTCGCCACCCCGTTCGAACTGCCGCCGATGGCGCTTTACCGCGCGCTCAGACGGGTCAATCCCTCACCCTTCCTCTATTTCCTCGACATGCCCGGGTTTGCGATCGTGGGGTCGAGCCCGGAAATCCTGGTCCGCGTGCGCGAAGGNGAAGTGACCATCCGGCCCATCGCCGGCACTCGCCCGCGCGGCGCGACGCAGGCAGAGGATCGCGACGCCGAACGCTCGCTGCTGGCCGACCCGAAGGAACGCGCCGAACACCTCATGTTGCTCGACCTGGGCCGCAACGATGTCGGACGCGTGGCACAATCGGGCAGCGTGACCGTCACCGACAGTTTCATGGTCGAGCGCTACAGCCACGTGATGCATATCGTCAGCAATGTGACCGGCCAGCTCGATCCGGCGAAAGACGCGATCGATGCGCTGTTCGCCGGCTTCCCCGCGGGCACGGTCAGCGGTGCGCCCAAGGTGCGCGCCTGCGAAATCATCGCGGAACTCGAGCCGGCGACGCGCGGCCCCTATGCAGGCGGCGTGGGCTATTTCGCGCCCGATGGTTCGGTCGACAGCTGCATCGTGCTGCGCACTGCGGTGGTGAAGGACGGAACCATGCATGTGCAGGCCGGCGCGGGGATAGTCGCCGATAGCGAACCCGCGTATGAGCAGAGAGAATGCGAAGCGAAAGCGGGCGCCCTGCTCGCTGCGGCGAAGGAAGCCGTCCGCCTCGCGAAGGAACCCGGATTCGGCCAATGAGAACGACACTTGCCGCGCTGGCGCTGCTTGCGCTGACTGCATGCGAAGCCCAACCCGAGGGCGAACCGGTGGCCCGCGCGCGGATCGACGGACAGCCACAGGATGCAGCCGGCGACACGCCCACTCCGGCGGCGACGCTGGCGAGCCAGGTCGAAAGCGCCTGCCGCTCGATCATTTTCGAAGATACGCCGCTGACGCACTGCCTCGCGGTGCCCGAACGCCACCAGATCTCGACTGCGCTCGACCGGGGCGGATCGCGCTACGGCAGCCTCGCCAGATATGCCGATGCCAATGACGGCGACACCATCGCCTTCGCGATGAACGCGGGGATTTTCGGCGAAGGCGAACGCCCGGCGGGCTATTTCGTGGAAGATTCCGAACGATTGGGCGAACTCGACACCGGTTCGGGCTCGGGCAATTTCTACATGAAACCCAACGGGGTGTTCTACGGCAGCGGCGGCGACTGGCAGGTGCGCGAGACCGACTGGTTCCTCGCCAATGTCACCGAGCGCCCGCAATTCGGCACGCAGTCGGGGCCGATGCTGATCGTCGACGGCAAGATCCATCCGCAGATCGTCCATGACGGCCCGTCGCGCAAGATCCGCAATGCGGTGGGCATCGATGGCGAAGGGCGCGCGCATTTCGTGATTTCGAACGCCCCGATTTCCTTCGGCAAGCTCGCCCGGTTCTACAAGAACGAGCTCGAGGCCGACAACGCGCTGTTCCTCGACGATACCGTGTCGCTGCTGTGGAATCCGGCGACCGACCGGCTCGACACCGGTGCCGCCATCGGCCCGATCCTCGTGGTCAGAAAGAAAGCAAGCGAATGATCGATACCCGCCGCACGCTCTATCCGGAGATCGAACCCTACGAGACCGGCATGCTCGATGTCGGCGAAGGCCATTCGCTGTATTACGAGCGCGTGGGCACACCGGGCGCCAAGCCGGCGGTTTTCCTGCATGGCGGGCCCGGCGGGGGCATGGCTCCCGATCATCGCCGCCAGTGGGATCCCGAACTCTACGACGTGTTGCTGTTCGATCAGCGCGGTTGCGGCAAGTCGCTGCCCTTTGCTGAAATAGAACACAATGACACATGGCGCATCGTCGAGGACATCGAGCGCTTGCGCGAGATGTGCGGACACCAAAAGTGGCAGGCGTTCGGCGGCAGCTGGGGTTCGACGCTCGCGCTTGCCTATGCGCAGAAATATCCCGACCGNGTGAGCGAGCTGGTGCTGCGCGGCGTGTTCCTCGCGCGGCAGCAGGAAAAGTCGTGGCTCTACGATTATGGCGCGAGCGAGATCATGGCGGAGCAATGGGATGCGTTCACCGGTCTCATTCCCGAAGCCGAGCGCGGCGACCTCGTGCGCGCTTATTACAACCGCCTGACCAGCGAGGACGAGGCGACCCGGCTTGCCGCGGCGCGCGAATGGTCGCTGTGGGAAGGGCATGTCGCGACACTGCTGCCCAATGAAGACCTGCTCGAAGGCTTCGGCGATCCGGCCAAGGCGGTTCCGTTTGCACGCATCTGCGCCAAGTTCTTCCTCGAGAACTTCTTCCTCGAGGAAGGCGAGCTCCTGCGGAACGTGGATTCGCTGGCTGGAATACCCGGGATCATCGTTCAGGGCCGCCACGACATCTGCACCCCGCCGGGCGCGGCATGGGCGCTCAAGAAGGCCTGGCCCGAAGCCGACCTGTGGATCGTGCCCGATGCCGGTCACAGCGCCGGTGAACCGGGCATCGTCGATGGCCTCGTCCGCGCCACGGACAAGCTGGCCGGCAAGACCGCCTGATCGGCTGCGGGACACGCGGTGCCGGCCGCGCTGGCCTGCAAACCTTTCCTTGCTTGAAAGCGCGTCGCCATCGCTTCAAGGACTGTATCGATGACCGACAGCCGATCCATTCTCGTAATCGACAATTACGACAGCTTCACCTTCAACCTTGTCCATTACCTGATGGAGATGGGCGCCCGCGTGGAAGTGGTGCGCAACGATGCCATATCGGCGGGCGAGGCGATGGATGGCGGTCATGCGGGCTATCTGATTTCTCCCGGACCCTGCACTCCCAACGAAGCCGGCATCAGCCTCGATATCGTCGCGGCCTGCGCCGCAGCGGGCAAACCCCTGCTCGGCGTCTGCCTCGGCCACCAGGCGATCGGCCAGCATTTCGGCGGCCGCGTGGTGCGCGGCGGTCTGATGCACGGCAAGACCTCGCCCGTCACGCATGAAGGCGACGGGGTGTTTGCCGATCTGCCCTCGCCCTTCACCGCGACGCGCTACCATTCGCTGGTGGTCGAAGACATTCCCGATTGCCTGGCGATCAACGCGACCAGCGAGACCCCGGGCCTCGACGGCAGCAGCGTCATGGGGTTCCGCCACCGCGATCTTCCGCTCCACGGTGTCCAGTTCCACCCCGAAAGCATCGCCACCGAACACGGCCACGCCCTGCTGGCGAACTTTCTTGCCATCTGCGGCATCGCCGCCAAGGTGCCCGCATGAAACAGCTCCCCGATGCCACCCGGCACCTTGCCGAAGCCGAGGCCGAGGAAGTCTTCGGCTGGATACTCGATGGCGAAGCCGATGACGACGCGATCGCCCGTTTCCTGGTCGACATGTCGGCGCGCAGTGAAACCTCCGAGGAAATCGCGGGCGCGGCCCGAGCCCTGCGTCACCGGATGATCCCCATCGCTGCGCCCGAGGGTACGGTCGATTGCTGCGGCACCGGCGGCGATGGCCACCATACGCTCAACGTATCCACCGCAGTCAGCCTGGTCGTGGCGGCCTGCGGCGTCCCAGTGGCCAAGCACGGCAACCGCGCTGCCAGCAGTAAGGCGGGCGCGGCCGATACGCTCGAGGCGCTCGGACTCGACATGGAAGCGGCCGGCCATAGCGCGGAGAAGACGCTCGCCGAACTGGGCATCTGTTTCCTGTTCGCCAAGAACCACCACCCCGCAATGGGGCGGATCCAGCCCATCCGCCAGAAGCTCGGGGTCCGCACGATCTTCAACCTGATGGGGCCGCTTTCCAATCCCGCCGGGGTCCGGCGCCAGCTGATCGGTATCGCCCGCCCCGCCTATGTGCCGATCTATGCCGCGGCCAAGGCCCGGCTCGGAACCGAGCGCAGCTTCATCGCCTCGGGCGACGAGGGCCTCGACGAACTCAGCCTCGCGGGCGGCAACGAACTGGCCGACGTGACGGGCAACAGCTTCGAAATGCGCCGCGTGCTGGCAGTGCAGGCCAATCTGCCGCACGCCCCGGTCGAAGCCATCCGCGGCGGCGATCCGGCGCACAACGCCCGCGCGCTCGAGGCGCTGCTGGCAGGCACCCCCGGCCCCTATCGCGATGCGGTGCTGTTCAACGCATCCGCCACGCTGATCGTCGCCGGCCGGACCGACGATTGGACCGAAGGCGCCCAGATCGCTGCCGAGGCGCTCGATTCCGGCGCTGCCCTGACCCTCCTGCGCGACTGGATCGCACTGAGCGTTTGACATGAACAAGCTGGAAGAAATCTGCGCCACCAAGCGCGAAGAAGTGGCTGCCCGCAAGCAGGAACGCTCGCTGTCCGATCTCGAGACCGCGATCCGTGCGCAGACCCCGCCGCGCGGGTTTCAGGCTGCACTCGCCCGCGCGCAGGATGACGGGTTCGGACTTATTGCCGAGATCAAGAAAGCCTCGCCGTCGAAGGGCCTGATCCGCGCCGATTTCGAGCCTGCGGCGCATGCCAGGGCCTATGCCGCAGGGGGCGCGGCATGCCTTTCCGTGCTGACCGATGCGCCCTATTTCCAAGGCCATGAGGATTACCTCATCGCCGCCCGCGAGGCCTGCGACCTGCCCGTCCTGCGCAAGGATTTCATGGTCGACCCGTGGCAGGTCGCCGAAGCACGCGCGCTCGGTGCCGATGCCATCCTGATCATCGTCGCGGCGCTCGATGACAGCGTCATGGCCGAGATCGAGGCGGCCGCGCTCGACCATTCGATGGATGTGCTGATCGAAGTCCACGACGCCGCCGAAATGGACCGCGCGGCGCGGCTTTCCTCGCGGCTCATCGGGGTGAACAACCGCGACCTGAAAACCTTCACCACCGATCTCGCGACGACCGAACAGCTTGCCCCGCGGGCGCCGGCGGAAAGCCTGCTGGTGGGCGAGAGCGGGATCAGCTCGCATGCGGATTGTGCCCGTCTCGCAGGTTCGGGTGTGCGCAGCTTCCTCGTTGGTGAGAGCCTGATGCGGCAGGCCGATGTCGCTGCTGCGACCAGGACGCTGCTGCACGGCTGAACCGTCGCGCCCGGGGCAAAGCAGGAACAGCTGTTCTCGCCTCCATACCGCTAAACCGGCGCAATTGCTTGACTTGCCGATTCGGGTTGCCTACTTGTTCCGTATTCGTTCACAGCTTTGTGAACAGGCGATACGGGAGTTCGCACCATGCTGACCGCCAAGCAGCACGAATTGATCCGCTTTATCCAGCAACGCCTGGAAGACACCGGCATTTCCCCGAGTTTCGAGGAAATGAAGGAAGCCCTCGACCTCAAGAGCAAGTCGGGCGTTCACCGCCTGATCTCGGCGCTCGAGGAACGCGGTTTCATCCGCCGGCTGCCCAACCGTGCACGCGCACTGGAAGTGGTCAAGCTTCCCGAAGACGCTGTTACCGGGAGCGACAAGCCCAGTGCTGCGAACGACCTGGTCGGGGCGGCAATGCCGACCAAGACCGTGGCACCCGAACCCGCCAACGACATCATCGACGTGCCACTGCACGGACGGATCGCCGCCGGCGCGCCGATCGAGGCGATCGAAGGCCAGTCGAGCATGCCGGTTCCCGCTGCCCTGCTCGGTCCCGGCGAACATTACGCGCTCGAAGTCTCGGGCGATTCGATGATCGAGGCCGGCATTTTCGATGGCGACTTCGCTCTCGTGAAACGAACCGACAGCGCGCGCGATGGCGAAATCGTGGTGGCGCTGGTCGACAACGAGGAAGCCACGCTCAAATATCTGCGCAAGGACGCGGGGCGCGTGATCCTCGATCCGGCCAATGGCGCCTATGACCCCCAGGTCTACGATGCGCACCGCGTTCAGGTGCAGGGCAAGCTCGCCGGGCTATTGCGCCGCTATCACTGATGGTGCGGGCACCGCGCCCTATCGGCGCGGGGCCGGCCACCAGCCATGCGCCCCCTGGTCCTGCGCGACCGTATCGACGCGTTCGCGATCGAGATAAACCGCGACGCCGCCTTCGCGTTGCAGATAGCGCCGATCGGCCTTGAGCCAACGCGGCCGGCAGCTGCGCGGCAGGAAGCGATCGGCCACGACGATATCCGCCTTCCCGCAGGCTGCGGCCAGCGCACGCTCGGCGATCAAGTCGCGATTGCGGGCCACGAGCACGCTCCATGTCTTTCCGCTTCTCTCGACGGGGAGGACGCAGAACTCGGGGCTGCAGCGGCTCTGCGGCCACGCTGCGATGGCCATGGGCTCGCGGTCGGTTCCGGCCAGTTCGAGCAGGTTCTGCTGCGCATAGCCCCCGCCGCTGTCGCGGAGGACGAGCAGGCGGTCGGCCTGGCTGGCAATACCCAGATCGCGCCCGTCACGGGTGATCAGCAGGTCGGGAACCGGGGCTGTCACGATCAGGATCGTGGACAGCGCGATCGGCACCGCGCCCCACAGTCTTGCCCTGCCCTGCCACAACGCCAGCCACAGTGCACCGCCGATATAGAGCGCCATCGTGCCCATGCCGATGCGGGGCGACAGTTTGACCGAACCGGGTTGCTCGGCGAAGAAATGCGCGATCGCCAGCAGCACGTCGAGTGACTGGCCGACCAGCCACCAGGCCNGCGCCNNCGCCCCCGCCCCCACCAGATCGAGAAAGAGCGCNAGNGCAACCAGCGGCATNGACACGAAGGTTACCAGCGGGATCGCGATCAGATTGGCCGCCGCGCCGTAGAGCCCAGCACGGTGGAAATGGAACAGCACGATCGGGATCAGCGTGAATTCGATGACCAGCCCGGTCAGGAACAGCATCGCTGCACGCCGTGCCAGGCGCGATAGCCAGCTTTCCTCGCGCGGCGCCAGGAAGCTGCGGACCCAAGCGGCATTGTGGAGCGAGACAATGGCGATGACCGCGGCAAAGCTCATCTGGAAACTCGGCCCGACCAGCGATTCCGGCCAGAGCGCCAGCACCACGCCGGCGGCGATCGCGACCATCCGCAGCGACAGGGGTTCGCGCCCCAGGGCCAGCGCGACGAGCACGAGCAAGGCGCCGATGCAGCTGCGAACGGTCGGCACCTGCGCGCCGGTAAGCAGCGTGTAGCCGATGCCCGCAAGCGCGGCTGCACCCGCCGCCACCAACGGCAACCGCACGCGCAGCGCCAGCCANGGCCAGGCTGCCAGCAGTTTCAGCACCACCAGATAGGTCGCGGCGATAATCGCGCTGACATGCAGGCCGCTGATCGAAAGCAGATGGGTGAGCCCGGCATCGCGCATGGCTTCTTCGTCGGCCTCGGGGATCGCACCGCGGTCGCCGCTTGCCAGCGTGGCCGCGATAGCGCCCGCCGTCCCGTCGAGATTGCGCCGCACATGCGCCGACAGGCGGCGCTGGATCACGGCGATCGACACAAGCGTCTCCGCGGGCGGTTCGACGAGTTCGACGTCACCGACCACCGATCCGGTGGCGGACAAGCCATCGAACCATGCCCGCCGCGCGAAATTGTAAGCACCCGGGACGATCGGCGGCGATGGCGGCATCAACCGCGCGCTCAGACGGATCCGTGCCCCTTCGCGCAGCTGCGGCCCGTCGGCTTCCAGCGGCAGATTGACGCGGTAGGCGACCGCCCGGGCTGTCTCGGGGTCGCGTGCCGCCAGCACCAGCCTTACCCGTCCTTCCGCCGGCTGTTCCTCGCGCGCAAGGATGCGTCCATCGATCCGTTCCAACCGCGGATAGGGGATCGGCTCGGCACCCACTGTCGCCGACCGCGCCCAGACCAGCGCGGTGCCCGCCGATGTGGCGAGAGCAATCGAAAGCAGCGCAGCAAGCGCATAACTGCGGTTCTCGCGGCCGCGCCATGCGGCGATGGCTGCGAAGGCGACGACCAGCGAACCGGCGATCACGGTGAGCCATTGCCACGGCCCGGCAAGGAGGAACCACAGCCCGATGCCGCAGCCGAAGGCAACCGCCAGCCATGGACCGCGATCGAATTCGGCGCCCGCGAGAAATGCCTCGACCCGGGCTGCCAAACTGGACATTGCGCCGCGCATGCGCCAAGGGCGCGGCACTGTTTCGCGGGCGGTTTCGCCCGCTTCTCCCATCGGTATCGAAGGCGTCCCCCGTGTCGCCATGTGAATGTTTGAAAGGAAGCGAGTGACAATGGCAAGCGATAGTGACAGCGAGACCCCTCCGGTCGTCACCCGCTTCGCTCCCTCGCCCACCGGCTATCTGCATATCGGCGGGGCGCGGACCGCGCTGTTCAACTGGCTCTATGCGCGCCATCACGGCGGCCGCGCGCTGCTGCGGATCGAGGATACCGACAAGAAGCGCAGCACGCAGGACGCGATCGACAAGATCATCGACGGGCTTGGCTGGCTCGGCCTCGATTTCGACGATGCGCCGGTGTTCCAGTCTGACCGCGCCGAGCGCCATGCCGAAGTGGCGCACAAGCTGCTCGAGGCGGGCCATGCCTACAAATGCTTCGCCACGCCCGAGGAACTCGAGGCGATGCGCGCCGAGCAACGCGCCAACAAGCAGCCGATGCGCTACGACCGCCGCTGGCGCGATCGCGATGCGAGCGAAGCTCCCGCGGGCGCGCCCTATGTGATCCGGCTCAAGGTCCCGACCGAGGGCGAAACCACGATCCACGACCAGGTCCAGGGCAAGGTCACGGTGAAGAATGCCGAGATCGACGATTACGTGCTGCTGCGCGCGGACGGCACGCCGACCTATATGCTGGCGGTGGTGGTCGACGATCACGACATGGGCGTCACACACATCATTCGCGGCGACGATCACCTCAACAACGCCTTCCGCCAGCTGCCGGTGATCCGCGCGATGGATGCGATCGAGGGCGGCTGGCCCGATCCGGTCTATGCGCATGTCCCGCTGATCCACGGACCCGACGGGGCGAAGATGTCGAAGCGCCACGGCGCGGTCGGCGTCGAAGCCTATCGCGACGAGGAAGGCGTGCTGCCCGAAGCGCTGTTCAACTACCTGCTGCGGCTCGGCTGGGGTCATGGCGATCGCGAGGAAATCAGCCGCGACGAAGCGATCGAACTGTTCGACCTCGATGGCGTCGGCAAGGGCCCGGCGCGTTTCGACATCAAGAAACTGCAGAACCTCAACGGCCATTACATCCGCGAGGCGGATGATGAACGGCTGGCCGACATCGTCGCCGACAGGATCGGTGAAAACGCCGACCGCGCGCTGCTTGCCGAAGCCATGCCTGTGCTCAAGACGCGTGCAAGGTCCATGAATGAACTTGCTGAGGGTGCAGGATTTCTTTTCGCCACGCGCCCCTTGCAGATGACCGACAAGGCGGCGGGGTTGCTCGATGATGAAGCGCGGGCGCGGCTCGCCGGTTTGTCCGAAATGCTGCATGTGCAAAATGACTGGACAATCGAGGCTCTGGAAGCCACTACGAAGGCCTATGCCGAGCAGCTCGAACTGGGTCTCGGCAAGCTCGCGCAGCCCATGCGCGCAGCACTGACGGGGACGACGACGTCACCCGGCATTTTCGATGTGTTGGTCCTGTTGGGCAAGGAAGAGTCGCTCTTGCGTATCGATGCGCAGGCCGCCTCGCCCGCAGGCACCGAAGAGAACGAGTGAGGAGACACGCGTGGCCGACAAGCAGGCAACCCTCGATCTGGGTGGTCAGACCCAGGAATTCCCCGTGCTGCAGGGCAGCGTTGGCCCCGACGTGGTCGACATCCGCAAGCTGTACGGCACCACCGGCAAGTTCACCTACGACCCGGGCTACAAGTCGACTGCCAGCTGCGAAAGCGCGCTGACCTATATCGACGGCGAAGAAGGCATCCTGCTGCACCGCGGCTATCCGATCGGCCAGCTGGCGGAAAATTCGTCGTTCATGGAAGTCGCCTACCTGCTGCTCAACGGCGAACTGCCGCAGCAGACCGAGCTCGACGATTTCACCTACACGATCACGCGGCACACCATGCTGCATGACCAGCTGCGCCAGTTCTACCAGGGTTTCCGCCGCGACGCGCACCCCATGGCGATCATGTGCGGCGTGGTCGGCGCGCTGTCGGCCTTCTATCACGACAGCACCGACATTTCGGATCCCGAGCAGCGCAAGATCGCCAGCCACCGGCTGATCGCGAAAATGCCGACCATCGCCGCCATGGCGTATAAGTATTCGGTCGGTCAGCCGATGATGCAGCCCGACAACTCGCTGAGCTACACGGGCAATTTCCTGCGCATGACCTTCGGCGTGCCGGCCGAGGAATACGAAATCCACCCCGCCATCGAGCGTGCAATGGATCGCATCTTCATCCTCCATGCCGACCACGAACAGAACGCCTCGACCTCGACCGTGCGACTGGCCGGTTCGTCGGGCGCGAACCCCTTCGCCTGCATCGCGGCCGGCATTGCCTGCCTGTGGGGTCCGGCGCACGGCGGCGCCAACGAGGCGGCGCTCAACATGCTGCAGGAAATCGGCTCGCCCGATCGCATCCCGCATTACATCGAGCGCGCCAAGGACAAGAACGACCCGTTCCGCCTGATGGGCTTCGGCCACCGCGTGTACAAGAACTACGATCCGCGCGCGACCGTGATGCAGCAGACGCTGCGTGAAGTGTTCGAAGCGCTGAACGTCAACGACCCGGTGTTCGAGACCGCGCTCAAGCTTGAAGAGCTCGCGCTCAACGACGACTACTTCAAGGAAAAGAAGCTTTTCCCGAACGTCGACTTCTACTCGGGCATCATCCTCAANGCGATCGGTTTCCCGACGACCATGTTCACCGCGCTGTTCGCACTCGCCCGCACCGTGGGCTGGGTCGCNCAGTGGAACGAAATGATCTCGGATCCCGCTCAGGTGATCGGCCGTCCGCGCCAGCTTTACACCGGCCCGACCGAACGCGATTACGTCCAGATCGGCCAGCGTTAAGGCTCACGCNAGGTAACACGAACGGGCCTTGCGAGGCGGCTTCCNGCCCCTCGCAAGGCCCGTTTTTCGTTGGGGATGCTACTGCCGCTGCGCGCGGGCGCGGCAACGGCAAGGCTTCAGCGCGGTGTCTGGCGCAAATCCTCTGCGGCCGGGACCGACAGCGTAAAGCGCGCGCCCTGCCCCGGCGCGCTTTCGACGGTCAGGTCGCCGTCCATCGCACGCGCGATGCGGCGCGAAATGTAGAGTCCGAGACCAGACCCGCCATCACCGCTGCGCCCGAGCCGTTCGAACTTCTCGAAAATCCGTTCCTGCTGGTCTTCGCCGAGGCCGTGCCCCTGGTCGGCGACGGTGATCAGTGCGCGGCTGCCGATCCGGTCGAGCCGGATCCATACCTGGCTGTCATCGGGTGAATAGCGGATCGCATTGCCGACGAGATTGAGCAGGATCTGCAACACGCGCCGGAATTCGGCGATTGCCAGCTGGCTTTCCCCTTCGGGCGGCGCGACGAGCGTGATGCCCTTCTCTCGCGCGCGCACGCCTAGGATACCGCAGGCGCGCCGGGCCACATCCGCCAGTTCGATCCGGTCGGGCGCGGTCACGAAATCCTCGGATTCGACGACTTCGAGATCGGACAGATCATCAATCAGCGCGAGGAGGTGCTGCGCGGCGGTGGCGATATCGGCGGCGTAGGAACTGTATTCGTCGGCCAGCGGTCCCGCCAGCTTGGTCCGGATCGTCTCGGCGTTGGCGATGATCCGGTTGATCGGCTGGCGCAGGACGGGAGTGAGGTCGCGTCCGAACGACGGCCCTTCCGCACCCTCATCCTCGGCATCGGCGTCACCCTTGGCCAGCGGCCGGTCGGCGGTCAGATAGAGCACGAAACCCGCGCTGCCGGGCTGCGACTGTCCCAGCGGTTCGAGATGCGCGGTCCAGTTGCGGTTCGACCCCGCGATGCTGCAACTTGCACCGTCGAGCAGGCGCCAGTGCAGCGGCTGCTGGTGGCTGCTGCCGGGCAGGTCGACCAGCTCGGTCCACGGCTTGCCGACCTTTGCCCGCGCTTGCTCGGAAAACTCGGCAAGATCGGAAGCTTCGGTTTCGAGCGACAGGAGCCGCTGCTGCGAATCGAGCCGCGCGGTGCAGTCGGCCGTATGGCGGTTGATCTCGACGCGACGCCGGGCCGCTTCGATATCGTTCTCGGGCGGCAGTTCCTCGCTGTGCCAGCTGACCACGTCGATCGCGCAGCCATCGGATTCGCCCGCCTCGTTTGTCACCGGCGCGATTTCGACCCAGGCGGTGACCCGGTTCTCGCCGTCGATGGCTTCGAACTGGCGCGCGAGGCGCAGGCCATAACGCTGGGCCTTCTCGACCAGCGCAAGCAGTTCGGGAATGGCGATACGCGTACCCAGCGAACCACCGCAGGCATGCTGGAGGCGCGCGACGATTTCGTCCGCTTCGACCAGTCGCGCCTCGGCATCGGCGCGGGCCCGGGCGATATAATGGGTTCCAACAGTCGTCGCCATGGTCAGTCTACCTCGGTGAGCGGTGTATCGGCGATCAGCCGGCGGGCATCGTCGGGATCGATGGTAACGGCCTCGGCGGGCGGTTCGGCCTGCGGATTGATCCGCAGGACCTGTCGTTCGGCGTCCTCGCCCGACAGCCCTGCGGCGCGCAGGCCGAGCGCAAGGCGCGCAGTCTGGCGGTTGTTGGTCGACAGCACCGCAGCTGTGCGCGACTGGCCCGATCGCGTCGCCAGCGCTGTCAGGAACAGCGCCACGCCAGCGCGATCGATATCGAGCGCGCGCGCGCCCGCAGCCCCCATACCCGTCACGACCCGCGCAAGCAGCGACAGCCGCCCTGCGCCTTCGTCGAAACTGGAACGGAGCTTGGTTTCCGCCCGCATCATCGCATCCGACCGCAGCTGGTTGCTGAATTCGCGCCATCCGACCAGCAGGTCGTGCAGGAGGTCGCCCGGCAATTCGCTGAGCGGCAATTCCATGCGGCGCTGGGTCTGGGCGAAGCGCGCCTGTGCGGTCAATGCGGCCATCGCCGCGCCGGAGACGCCATCGTCGTCATGCGCGATGAGTTCCTGCACCAGCGGCGAGAGCACCGGATCGATGCCCGAACGCACTTCCAGCGCTTCCGCCAGCTGCCACTCGATCGCCAGCGAATGGCAGTGCGCCAGCAGAGCGGGCCGTCCGACGAAATGTTCGGCCAGGGCTTCGCCGTGGCGTTCAACGAAGGTTTCGCGTTCGGACTGCCCCGCCGCCTCGGCCTGCGCACGCAGCACCTGCCAGGCAAGGTGGTGGCACATGCCGCGAACCCGGGCGACGATCTCGTCGCTGAACAGCGAATGATCGGGCGTGGCCAGCAGATGCGTCAGGATCGGCGTGATCCGCGCAAGCGACGCATTGCCCTGCGCGAGGGCTTCGCGCAGCGAATCGTGGCCGGCGCCCTGCGGCTCGGATGCGGGATCAGGGATCGACATGACCGGGTGGTACCATCGCCATAGTTAAATGGCCGTTAGTCGCGCGGCGGTGCAGTGAGAAAAAGCGACACGAGAGCGCCCAGCGCGAGCACTGCGGCCGCGGGCTGGATCACGCCGAACAGCGCCGCNGGGATGAGCAGCGCCGTCAGCATGACGCGATCGGCATAGCTGCGGCGCCAGTCGCGCTGCGCCAACCGCTCGCCCAGGTGCANCAGGCCGAACAGNACCGCGGGCACGAANAGCCGCAGCCAGGCGGTGTCTTCAGGCGATGCGAGGACGATCAGCAGGACGATCACGGGATCGATGAGGATGGCCAGGGCCTGTACCAGCAAGGGTACGCGCGGGCGGACCTGGCCCGCCGACGATACGCGGCGCACCACCGCCTCCATCGCGAAAAGCAACGCGGCGACCGCAGCGAGGCCGAAACCGGGCACCAGCCACCCGAATACTGCAACGGCCAGCGCAAGCACGGCGGCCGCANCCGAACCCAGCGCGAGGAAGCGTGCCAGATTGCCGCGCATCGTATCGCGCGCGAGCCGCGCCCCCATGCGTTCCGCGACAGCGAGGCCGGGGGCCTTGAACGGCGCGACGTCGGCATGCCCCGCCACCCAGCTGCGTTCGCGCACTGCAAGCTGTTCGGGCGCCGGGTCGTTGAGCCAGATATCCTCGTCGAGCAGGCGGGTCTCGAGCGGATAGGTCCGCGTGCCCGATTGCAGCGCGATACGCAGCAGCGCGGAGGGCGTATCGACATCGTCGGGCAATTGCGCGAGCTGTTCGACCGCCTGCCCCCTCGTCAGCAGGACGCCGGCCCAGGCGAAATGCGCATCGATGCGCTCATAGCCGCGCTGCACCGCAGGATCCTCGGGAAAGACCAGCACGCCTGGCTTGGCCAGCTGCCGCAGCACCGCCTCCTCTTCGGGCAGCACGCCCGGCGCCATGACCAGCAATTCGTCCGATGCACTCACCATGCCCGACAGCTTGCGGGGTTCGTGCAGCGCAATGAAACGCGCACCGGCGGCCTCCGCCCTGTGCTGGAGTTCGATCACCTCACGGCCGACCGCCTGCGCGAGACAGGCGATGGTTTCGCATCCCGCAGCCAGCGCGATGTCGAGCTGGCGTTCTACCAGCCTCGCGCCGGCAAGCAGGCGAAAGGGAGCCGGCACCTGCTGCGGGCCGGTCTGGCGATCGAGCACGGACAGCAGGGCGACGCGCACGCAGGACTCCGGTTGGCGGTTCGACGGATGTCTTGCTTTTAAGTGTGCGGGGCAGCTTCCGCCAAGGGTGCGGCGGCGGTTTCCCTCAGTTGAGAGCGGCGATGACGCTTTCGATGCGGCTGATCACCGTGGGTTCTCCCGGTGCCCCGGCGCGGGCTTCTTCGGCGAGATCCATCAGTTCCGTTGCATGAAAGCTCGCGGCCAGTTTCCCGAGCCGCTCGGCCGCCATTGCCCAATTGGCATCGCACCGGGCCCGGCGCAGCAGGTCGTGATGCGCCGACGCGCTCTGCACGAACGCCTGCTTCAGGTCTTCCCGCAGGGCGAAGTCGTCCCCGGCAGCATGGGCCAGCGCGGCTTCGAAACCTGTGGTGTGATAGGCCATCGGGCAACCATAAGCGCGAGGCGGTTAATTCAGGTTTAAGCCTGATCGCTTTGGTGGTAGTTTGCCCCATTATGAGAAAGCGCTCGCTTATCCAGGCCGTCGATCAGACGCCTGACGAAACCCATGAGGAAACCGTTGTTTCCGAAGAGTTTGTCGCAGAAACTTCGCCGGAACTCGAAGAAGACGACGAGGTGGTCTGGGACGGTGAGTCCGCGGCCCGGCGGCGCTTTACCTGGCTGCTCCCAGCTGCCGCGATCCTGGCCATAGCGGGCTGGACGGCGTTTTTTGCCTGGGCGCATGCCAGCCAGCTGATGGCCCTCCCCACGCCCCGCGCCTGGACCGCGCTGGTCACCCAATGGGCAGTGCCCGTCCTGCTGGTAATCGGCGTATGGCTTCTGGCAATGCGCAATTCGGCCCGCGAAGCGCGCCGCTTCGCCACTGTCGCCCACGATCTTTCAGCGCAGAGCGCCGAACTGGAAAGCCGGCTGGCGACGATCAACCGCGAACTCAGCCTCGCGCGCGAATTCCTGACCAGCCAGACGCGTGATCTCGACTATCTCGGTCGGACCGCGACCGACCGGCTGTCCGAACATGCCGACCGGTTGCAGGCGCTGGTTGCGGACAATGGCGAACAGGTCGAAGCGATCGCACGTGTGAGCGTTACCGCTTTGGAAAACATGGACAAACTCCGCGACAATCTGCCTGTTGTCGCCAGCTCGGCCAAGGATGTGTCGAACCAGATCGGTAGCGCCGGCCGCGAAGCGCAGAACCAGCTCGACGGGCTGGTTGACGGTTTCGCCAGGCTCAACGAGTTCGGCTCTGCGAGCGAGCGGCAGGTCGCCTCGCTACGCGAGCGGATCGATGGCGCGCTCGAGGCTTTTTCACAGCAGGCCGATCATCTTGCCGAGATGGCCGATCGGCGGTTCTCGGAACTGCGCGAGGGCAGCGAGGATTTCCGCGGCGAACTCGACCGCCGCGAAGTCGAGGCGCTGGCTTCGCTGCGCACCCGCTTCGACAAGCTGCGCAGCGAATTCGCCGAGACCGAGACCGCTACCGCAGCGGAACGTGAAACCGCGGTGGCCAGCCTGACCGAGCGGCTCGCCGCCATTCGCGAGGAAACCGCGCATGCGGCGGCGACCATACGCGAAGGCGAAGCGCAGGCGATGAACGCATGGCAAGAGCAGATCGAGGCCATGCGCGAGAGGATGAACGACGCCGTCGAGGAGATCGCCCGCGTCGATGATGCCGCGCTGGAAGCGGCCAATGCCAAGCTTGCGGCACTGGCTGGCGAGGCCGAACGCGTCGATACCCGGATCGCCGAACGCAACCGGATGTTCGCGCAGGACACCACCCAGCGACAGGTCGCCATGGCCGAGGCCGAAGAGGCAGCCCAGCAACGCCTGACCCAGCGGCTCGCCGCGCTCGACGAAGCGATTGCCGATCGCCGGGCGGCGCAGGCCGAACAGCTGTCGCTCATGGCTGCGGAAGGCGACGAGCTGGGCGAACGCATCGCAGCGCTCGGTACGGTGTTCGCGGCCATTGCCGAACAGGGCCGCGAGGCGCGGACCGAGCTCGCCGACGGGATCGGCGCGCTCAATGCGAAACTGGCGGACAGCCGCGGCGCGCTCGACGGGACCGAGACAGCGGTATCGCAGCTGACCGACGCCAGCGTCCGCCTGCTCGAGCTGATCCAGGCGAGCGCGAAGCACAGCCGCGACGATCTGCCGCAGGCGATGGAGGCAAGCGAAGCGCGGCTGGACCGGATCGAACAGCGCGCCGAAGAGGTGAAGGCGCTGCTCGACCAGGCGAAATCCGCCGGCGAAGCGCTGACCGCGAGCATGGATACCGCCGAGGCGCGCAGCCGCGAGGCGATGGACGGGATCGAGGTGTTCCAGAACCGTTTCGGCGAAACCGCGTCCGAGCATGCCGATGAAATCGCCCGGCTGCGCGGCAGCATTGCCACGCTGGGCGAGGAAAGCGCCGGGGTTTCCGAACAGGCGCAGACCGCGCTGCGCGATGCGATCACCGCGCTCGAAACCAGNGCNCGCGAAGCGCTGGCTGCGATCGAGACCGAACAGGCCGAACGCATCGCCGGGATCGCGCGCGAGGTCGGCCAGCAGAGCGCCGAGGCGATCGACCACGCGCTGCGCGAGCAGACCGCGCATGCGCTGACCGAACTGGACGCAGCGAGCGAGCGTTCCGCCGCAGCGGGACGCGAGATCACGCGGCAGCTGCGCGACCAGCTGGCCAAGGTCAACGAACTGACCGCCAATCTGGAAAGCCGCATTGCCCACGCGCGCGAACGCGCGGCCGAGGACGTGGACAATGATTTCTCACGCCGTGTCGCGCTGATCAGCGAAAGCCTCAATTCGAACGCGATCGACATCACCAAGGCACTGTCGACCGATGTGACCGATACCGCNTGGACCAGCTATCTGCGCGGCGACCGGGGGATTTTCACCCGGCGCGCGGTCCGCCTGCTCGACAACACCGAGGCGCGCGAGATCGCGGAACTGTACGATGCGGACCACGATTTCCGNGACCATGTCAGCCGCTACATCCACGATTTCGAGGCGATGCTGCGCACGCTGCTGTCCACGCGCGACGGCAATGCCATNAGCGTGACGCTGCTCAGCAGCGATATGGGNAAGCTCTACGTGGTGCTGGCGCAGGCGCTGGAACGGCTGCGCCAGTGATCAGCCCGCCGACGGGCCCCACAGGATGATGTCGTCCACGGTGATCCATCCGTAGATGTAGTTGAGCACGTAAAGCGTGGTGACGACCGCGGAGAGGATCACCGCGCGTAGCAGCAAACGGCCGGCGCGGAATTCCACTGGCGCGCTATCGGCCTGCCCGGGAATTTTCTCGATCCCGGCCTCGTCATGCGTGCGCACGCCGAAGGGCAGCAGCACGAAGGCGCTGAACACAAAGAACAGGAAATAGATCGCGAGAATGCTGGTCCACTGCATGGCTGCGCTTCCTACAGATTGGGTACGATCACGCGCACCTGCGGTCGCTTGCCCGACCAGCGCTGCGCCGCCCGGCGCGCGGCGAGCCGCGCGGCCTCGTAAACGCTTGCCTCGTCGCGCCGGTCGCCGCCGCGAAGCTTGCCGATCGCGGCGGTGATGTCCCGCGTCGCTTCGACAACGAAATCGTTGTAATCCTCGTCCAGCGGCAGCCCCAGGCTGTCGATCCGCGGGTTGAGATCGCCGTCGAGCGCGACGATGAGCACGCCTTCGCGCATGATCCGGCGCCGCATGGCGATCGCCTCGCCATCGGCCGGGATGATGAGATCGCCATCGAGCACCAGGCGGCCCGCCTTCACTTCGGCAATCTTGCCGGGCGCACCGGGCGCGAGCCGCACGAGATCGCCGTTCTGCTGGACGACCTGGTCGGGTATCGCGCATTCCTTACCCAGCCTGCCCTGCTCCTGCATGTGGCGCATCTCGCCATGCACGGGGACGAGGATGTCCGGCCGGATCCAGCCATAGAGCGCTTCCAGCTCGGGGCGGCCCGGATGGCCCGACACGTGGATCATGCTCTGCCGGTCGGTGACCATGGTGATACCGCGCGCAGCGAGCTTGTTCTGCACGATCCCGATCGACAGTTCATTGCCCGGGATCTGCCGGCTCGAAAATAGCACGACATCGCCGCTGACCAGTTCGATCGGGTGGTTTTCGTCCGCCATCCGCGCCAGCGCGGCGCGCGGTTCGCCCTGCCCGCCGGTCGCAATGATCAGCACTTCGCCGCGAGGCAGCCCCATCGCGGTGTCGAAATCGACCGGGTCGGGGAAGTCCTGCAGATAGCCGTTATCCTGCGAGACCTCGATGATGCGGTCGAGCGAGCGGCCGGCGACGCAAATCTGGCGGCCGGTTTCGCGCGCGACGTCGCCCAGCGTCTGGAGCCGTGCGACATTGCTGGCGAAGGTGGTCACCATCACCCGCTTGCCCGCATGGCGCTGCACTTCCTCGAGCAGGCCCTTGTAGACCGCCCCTTCCGAACCGCTCGGCGCGGGATTGAAGACATTGGTGCTGTCGCAGACCAGCGCCAGCACGCCCTCGTCGCCAATCGCGACCAGTTCTTCCTCGGTCGTCGGTTCGCCGATGATGGGGTCTTCGTCGAGCTTCCAGTCACCGGTGTGAAAAATCCGCCCGTGCGGGGTATCGATCAGCAGCGCATTGCCTTCGGCGATCGAATGCGCGAGCGGGATATAGGTCACCTCGAACGGGCCGACGGCGAACTGGCCGTGGTCCTCTTCGATGACATGCAGCTCGACCTCGTCGACCAGACCCGCTTCCTTGAGCTTGCGGCGGACGAGGTCGGCGGTGAACGGCGTGGCATAGATCGGCACGCCGAGATCGGCGGCGAAATAGGGGACCGCACCGATGTGGTCTTCATGCGCATGCGTTAGCACGATGGCTTCGAGCTGGTCGNCGCGTTCCTCGATGAATTCCAGATCGGCGAACACCAGGTCGACGCCGGGATACTGGTCGCCCGAGAAGGTCATCCCCAGATCGACCATCAGCCATTTGCCCTGGCAGCCATAGAGATTGACGTTCATGCCGATTTCGCCCGAACCGCCGAGCGCGAGGAACAGCAGTTCGTCTTCGGGGGTGAAGTCCTTCTTCACGCGGCGCGCCCTGCCAGAATGGCAAGCCCTTCGAGCGTGAGGTCGGGGTCGACCACGTCGAACAGGTCGGTGTGTTCATCAAACAGGATCGCCAGGCCCCCTGTCGCGACCACTTTGGCGGGACGTCCGATTTCAGCCTTCATGCGGGCCACAAGTCCTTCGATCAGAGATACATAGCCCCAGAAAACCCCAATTAGCATCTGGTCTTCGGTGTTGCGACCGATGACGCTGTCGCTTTCGGGCTTCTCGATGGCGATCCGCGGCAATTTGGCCGTGTTCCCTACCAGCGCGTCAAGCGACAGATTGATCCCGGGCGCAATGATGCCGCCCTTGTAGGCGCCGTTAAAATCGACCACGTCGAATGTCGTCGCGGTGCCGAAATCGATGACGATAAGATCGCCGTCGTGCTTGGCATGCGCCGCGATGGTGTTGAGCGCGCGGTCCGCACCCAGCGAGCTGGGCTGTTCGATATCAAGCTCGATTCCCCAGGCCGCCTTGTCCTGGCCCGCAATGAGCGGCGTGATCCCGAGATACTTTTCCGACAGGACCGTGAGATTGTGGATCGCCTTGGGAACGACCGAGCCGATGATCACCTGATCGATCTCGCCGCTGTCGAAGCCCTGGAATTCGGCCAGTTGCAGCAGCCATACGGCATATTCGTCGCCCGTCCGGCGCGGGTCGGAGGCGATCCGCCAGCGCGCCTTGATCTCGCCCTTGTCGATCAGCGCGAAGACAACATTGGTATTTCCGACATCGGCGGCGAGCAGCATGGCTCAGCTCTCCTCGTTTGCGAGCATCACGTCGCCCGCATGGATGNCACGGGTCGANCCGTCCGCCAAGCGCAGCGACAACGCGCCGTCGGGGGTCAAACCGGCAAAGGCGCCTTCGATCCGCTCCTCGCCCGGCGGTTGCACGGTCAGCCGCGTGCCGGGCGGGTGGGCCACGCTGGCCCAGCGCCGCGTGAGCGGTTCGAGGCCGTAGGTGCGCCACCGCTCGAGTTCGCGGTCGAAGGCCTCGGCCAGGGTGCGGGCGAACATGTCGCGATCGGGCGCGGGGCCCAGTTCGGCCAGCGCCACGGTCTTGCGGTCGGGCAGGTCGGGCGCAGCAGCCAGGTTCACGCCCATGCCGACGATGATCCTGTCGCCTTCGCGTTCGAGCAGGATGCCCGCCAGCTTGGCATCGCCGAGCATGAGATCGTTGGGCCATTTGAGCCGCAGCTTGCCGGGTTCGGCCAGCACGGNGGACACGGCCTCGTAGGCCGCCACGCCCGCGACCAGCGCCAGCGTTGCCGGGGCGGGATCGCGCGGCGAAATGCGAACCGCGGTCGAGCCCATGAAATTGCCGCTGCCGTCGAACCAGCTGCGTCCCTGCCGCCCGCGCCCTGCGACCTGCCGATCGGCCACCAGCCAGTGACCCTCGGCCACCACCTCGCCCGCGCGCACCTGCGCGGCGAGATCGGAATTGGTCGAACCGGTTTCGGTTACGAAGCGGATCACATCGCAGCGACGAAGGAAGCCGCGGCCTGCGCAGTCCATTCACCCAGCGGGATGGTCAGCAGGTAGCCGAGCGGCGACAGGATCGCGACGCACACGCCCAGCACGGCCCAGTGGCTCACCGGGCTGCTCGTCTCGACATCGCGCGTGGGTTCGTCGAAGAACATCACCTTGATGAACTTGAGGTAATAGAACGCGCCGATCACGCTGGCGGCGATCCCGATAGCCGCCAGTGCGACCAGATCGGCCTGCACGGCGGCCTGGAACACCACGAACTTACCCCAGAACCCGAACAGCGGCGGAATGCCCGCGAGGCTGAACATCAGCACCAGCAGGCACCAGGCGAGCGCCGGCCGCCGGGTCGAGAGCCCGGCAATATCGGCGAAGGTTTCGAGGTTCTGACCGGCCGGGTCGCGCAGCATCAACAGCGCGGTGAAGCTGCCGATCACCATGGCGACGTAGATCGTCAGATAGGTCAGCACGCTGGCGACGCCCGCCGCGGTTGCGGCGGCAAGACCGATGAGGATGAAGCCGACGTTGTTGATCGACGAATAGGCCAGCAGGCGCTTGAGGTTCTGCTGCCCGATGGCGCCGAGCGCGCCCACCACGATCGATGCCAGCGCGGCGAAGATGATGATCTGCCGCCAGGCATCGACTTCGCCCGCGAAGGGATCCATCGCGATCCGCACCAGCACGCCCATCGCCGCGACCTTGGGTGCGCTGGCGAAGAAGGCCGTGACCGGGGTCGGTGCGCCTTCGTAGACGTCGGGAGTCCACATGTGGAACGGCACGGCGCTGATCTTGAAGGCGACACCCGCCAGCACGAAGACGACGCCGAACAATGCACCGGTGGAGAAATCGAGCGCAAAGGCGGCGCGGATGCCGTCGTAATTGGTCGAACCGGTGAAACCGTAGACCAGGCTGACGCCGTAGAGGATGATGCCCGATGCCAGCGCACCGAGCACGAAGTACTTGAGCCCGGCCTCGCTCGACCGGTCGTCCTGCCGCAGGAAGCTAGCCAGCACGTAGCTCGACAGGCTCGACATTTCGAGACCGATGTAGAGCGTCATCAGGTCGGTGGCGGAAACCATGATGCCCATGCCGACCGCGTTGAACAGCATCAGCACGGGATATTCGGCGCGGTAACCGCCCAGCTGGGTGAAGAAACGCGGGGTGACGATCAGGACCGCCGCCGACGCGAGATAGATCAGCACCTTGCCGAAGCTGCCGAAGGCATCGGCGCGGTAAAGATCGCCAAAGGCCCGTCCGGCGACTTCGCTTGCGCTGCGGTCGAACAGGCCGATGCTGAAGATCGCTGCACCGACGAGAGCGGCCACGGCGATGATGGTCAGCAGGCGGGCAGACCGGTCCCCGTTCCATGCGGCGAGCAGCAGCAGGACGAGCGCGGTGATCGACAGGCCGATTTCCGCCGCGGTGAGATAGAGCGAGGTAGCGTAGGACATCAGTGCGCTCCCTCTTCACCGCGGGCTTCGCCATGCGCGGATCCGACGTAATTGGCATTGTGTTCGCGCGGCGTGCCGATGGTGTTGTCGGCATCGAAATCGGGTGCGGCGCGTGCCACGCGCGCCTCGAGAGCGGCAATATCCTGACGCATGGGGGCTAGGAAGCTTTCCGGATAGACGCCCATCCACAGCACGGCGGCTGCGATCGGGGCGAGCATGGCCCATTCGCGGGCGTTGAGGTCGGGCATGCGCGCGGCATCTTCGTTGACCTGAAGCCCGAAGACGACGCGGCGGTAGAGATACAGCATGTAGGCGGCACCGAGGATGATCCCGGTGGTGCAGACCAGCGTGACCAGCGTCGAGACCTTGTAGAGGCCCGCCAGCGCAAGAAATTCGCCGACGAAGTTGCTGGTGCCCGGCAGGCCGATCGAGGCCATCGTGAACAGCAGGAAGAACAGCGCATAGCGCGGCATGTTGATGGCGAGGCCGCCATAGCGCGCGATCTCGCGCGTGTGCAGCCGGTCGTAGATCACGCCGACGCACAGGAACAGCGCGCCCGAGACCAGCCCGTGGCCCAGCATGACCATCACCGCGCCTTCGATGCCCTGCGCGTTGAACGCGAAGATGCCCGCGGTCACGATCGCCATATGCGCGACCGAGGAATAGGCGATGAGCTTCTTCATGTCGCTCTGCACCAGCGCGACAAGCGAGGTGTAGATCACCGCGATCATCGACAGGACGAAGACGAACCAGGTGAACTGCGCGCTGGCTTCGGGGAACATCGGCAGGCTGAAGCGGATGAAGCCGTAGCCGCCGAGCTTGAGCAGCACGCCCGCGAGGATGACCGACCCGGCGGTCGGCGCCTGCACGTGGGCATCGGGCAGCCAGGTATGCACCGGCCACATCGGCATCTTCACGGCGAAGCTGGCGAAGAAGGCCAGCCACAACCAGGTCTGCGCCTGCGGCGAGAAGTCGTAGTTCAGCAGCGTCGGGATATCGGTCGTGCCCGCTTCGTTCGCCATCCACAGCATCGCGATCAGCATCAGGACCGAACCGAGCAGCGTGTAGAGGAAGAATTTGTACGAGGCGTAGATGCGGTTATCGCCGCCCCATACACCGATGATCAGGTACATCGGGATCAGGCCGGCTTCGAAGAAGATGTAGAACAGGAACATGTCCTGCGAGGCGAAGACGCCGATCATCAGCACTTCCATCAGCAGGAAGGCGCTCATGTATTCGCCCACGCGCTTGCTGATCGCGTCCCAGCTGGCGAGGATGCAGATGGGCATCAGGAACACGCTGAGCATGATCAGCATCAGCGCGATCCCGTCGATCCCCAGCGCATAGCTGAAGCCCGCGAAGATCTCCGCGCGTTCGGTGAACTGCCACTGCGCCCCGCCGATATCGTAATTGAGCCACAGCAACACGCCGAGCGCGAGATCGACCAGCGTGGCCACCAGCGCGACCATGCGCGCGGTGTGCGCACCGAGGAACAGGCAGGCGATAGCGCCGGCCAGCGGCACGGCGAGCATCAGCGAAAGGATGGGGAATTCCATCAGAACAGCACCCAGGTGATGGCGGCGACGAGCCCGAGGAGCATCACCAGCGCATAGCTATACAGATATCCGGTCTGGAAGCGGCGGGCGCCAATGGCCCCCTTCTCGACCACCCAGGCAATGCCATTGGGGCCGAAGCGATCGATCGTGCCGACATCGCCGAGTTTCCAGAACTGGCGCCCCAGCCAGAAGGCAGGGACGATGAAAAGGTAGTGATAGAGCTCGTCGAAATACCACTTGTTGTAGAGGAAGCGGTAGATCGGCCCGAGCTGTTCGGCCGTCTTGCCCGGAATGCTGGTGTCCTTGATATAGGCCAGCCAGGCGACGAACAGGCCGATCAGCATGACGATGAAGGCGGCGTATTTCACCAGATAGGGCACGCCGTGCATCGCGTGGATGAGCGGTTCGTTGTAGAAGATCGAGCTGCCCCAGAACGCGGCATCATCGAGGAAGGTCGGCGCAAAGATCTGTCCGGCCAGGACCGCACCGATCGACAGCACGCCCAGCGGGATCAGCATCGACAGCGGGCTTTCATGCGGATGATAGCCGCCGGTCGTGTCCTCGCCCGCTTCGGCGGGGGTCTTGTGAACCGAATGCTGGATGTGCTCGCTCTCGATCCAGCGCGGCTTGCCCCAGAAGGTGAGGAACATCAACCGCCAGCTGTAGAAGCTGGTCAGCAGAGCGGCGAAGGTGCCCATCCAGAAGGCGAAATTGCCCAGTTCGGTCCCGCGGCCATAGGCCACTTCGAGGATCGCGTCCTTCGACCAGAAGCCGGCGAAGCCCGCGCCAAGATGATAGATGCCCACGCCGGTAATCGCCAGCGTCCCCATCATCATCGCCCAGAAAGTCAGCGGGATGTGCTTCCGCAGCTCGCCGTAATAGCGCATGTCCTGTTCGTGGTGCATCGCATGGATGACCGAGCCCGCACCTAGGAACAGCAGCGCCTTGAAGAAGGCATGAGTGAACAGGTGGAACATCGCCACGCCATATGCGCCGACGCCCGCGGCAAAGAACATGTAGCCCAGCTGCGAACAGGTCGAATAGGCGATCACGCGCTTGATGTCCCACTGCGTGGTGCCGACGGTGGCGGCGAAGATGCAGGTGGCAGCGCCGATGAAGGTCACCATGCCCAGCGCGACGGGCGCGGTTTCGAACATGGGCGAAAGGCGGCAGACCATGAACACGCCCGCGGTCACCATGGTCGCGGCATGGATCAGTGCCGACACCGGCGTCGGGCCTTCCATCGCGTCGGGCAACCAGGTGTGCAGGCCGAGCTGCGCCGATTTGCCCATCGCGCCGATGAACAGCAGGATGCACAGCACGTCCATCGTCTGCACGGTGAAGCCGAGGAAGCCGATCGTCGCCCCGCTCATCGCGGGCGCGGCGGCGAGGATCTCGGTGATCGAAACGGTGTCGAACACCAGATAGGTGCCGAAAATGCCCAGCATGAAGCCGAGGTCGCCGACGCGGTTGACCACGAAGGCCTTGATCGCGGCGGCATTGGCACTCGGCTTGCGGAACCAGAAACCGATCAGCAGGTAGGATGCCAGGCCCACGCCTTCCCAACCGAAGAACATCTGGACGAGGTTGTCCGCCGTCACCAGCATCAGCATGGCGAAGGTGAACAGCGACAGATAGGCGAAGAACCGCGGCTGGTCGGGGTCTTCGTCCATATAGCCCCAGCTGTAGAGGTGGACGAGCGCGGAAACGGTGTTGATCACCACCAGCATGACCGCGGTCAGCGTATCGACGCGCAGCGCCCAGTCGAATGCCAGCGTGCCCGACTGGATCCAGGTAAGCACCGGCACCACGGTCGCTTCGGACGATCCGCCGACGAAGCCGAGGAAAATCGGCCAGCTGAGCGCGGCGCTGATGAACAGCGCCCCGGTGGTCACCGCCTTGGCGAAGACCGGCGGCGCGGCCTTGTTGGTCAGGCCGGCGACGAGCGCCGCCAGCAGCGGCAGGAATACGATAAAGAGGATCGGGTGCACGGGTGCTTATCCCTTCAACCGGTCGACGTCGTCGACGGCAATCGTGCCACGGCTACGGAAATAGGTGACGAGAATGGCGAGACCGACGGCGGCTTCGCCCGCTGCCACGGTCAGNACGAACATGGCGAAGACCTGNCCCACCAGATCGCCNAGAAAGGCNCTGAACGCGACCAGCTGGAGATTGACGCTGAGCAGGATCAGTTCGATCGCCATCAGGATGACGATGATGTTCTTCCGGTTCAGGAAGATACCCAGCACGCCCAGCACGAACAGGATCGCGCTGACCACGATATAGTGTTCGATGCCGATCACAGCTCGACCCCCCTGCCCACTTCGGGCTGTTTCATGACGGTTGCCTCGTCCGGATTGCGGCGCACCTGGCGGGTAATGTCCTGCTGGCCGCGCGCACCGTCGGGGCGCTTACGGTGCGTCAGCACGATCGCGCCGACCATTGCCACCAGCAGGATCAGGCCTGCGGCTTCGAACAGGAAGATATAGTCGCGGTACAGCACCGCGCCGATGCTGGCGGTATTGGATTCCCCGAGGATGGGGGCAGCAGCGCCGCTGGCGACGCCCAGGTCGATCCGCCCGGCCTGATAGGCACCGATCCCGAAGATCAGCTCGGCAGCGAGCACCAGCGCGATCGCGATACCCAGCGGGAAGTTCTTGATGAAGCCCGCGCGCAGTTCGGCAAAGTCGATGTCGAGCATCATCACCACGAACAGGAACAGCACCGCGACTGCGCCGACATAGACGATGACCATCAGCGCGGCGATGAATTCGGCGCCGACGAGGACCATCAGCCCGGCCGCATTGAAGAAGGCGAGGATCAGCCACAGCACCGAATGCACCGGGTTGCGCGACATGATGACCATGACGGCGCTGGCGATGACCAGTGCTGCGAACAGGTAAAAGGCGATAGTCTGTATCACTTTTCCCTCAAACCTCTTGCGTCACGCCCGTAAAGGCGGGGGTCCGGATAACGTTGCATGGTGCCACTGCCGCCTGATGGATCCGCGCCTGCGCGGGGATGACGGAAATGGTGGTGAGTTGGTATGCCCCAGTCACGCGCGGCCCCTAGCGATAGGGCGCATCGGCTTCAAGGTTCGCGGCGATCGCCCGCTCCCACTTGTCCCCGTTCGCCAGCAGCTTGGCCTTGTCGTACAGCAGTTCTTCACGCGTTTCGGTGGCGTATTCGAAGTTCGGCCCCTCGACCACGGCATCCACCGGGCAGGCTTCCTGGCAGAAGCCGCAATAGATGCACTTGGTCATGTCGATGTCGTAGCGCGTGGTGCGGCGGCTGCCGTCCTCGCGCGGTTCGCTCTCGATCGTGATCGCTTGCGCGGGGCAGACGGCCTCACACAGCTTGCAGGCGATGCAGCGTTCTTCCCCGTTGGGATAGCGGCGCAGCGCATGCTCGCCGCGGAAGCGGGGCGAGATCGGGTTCTTCTCGAACGGGTAGTTGATCGTGACCTTGGGCTTGAAGAAATACTTCAGCGTGAGGGCATGCGCCTTCACGAACTCCCACAGGGTGAACGCCTTGATGGTTTGCGCGATACTCATCCGTAATGTCCCGTGGCCATCAGATAGCCCGAAATGACGACGACGAAGCCGAGGCTGATCGGAAGGAACACCTTCCAGCCCAGGCGCATCAGCTGGTCGTAGCGATAGCGCGGTACGGTCGCCATCACCCAGCTGAACATGAAGAAGAAGAAGAAGGTCTTGAGCAGCAGCCAGACGATCCCGGGCACGTAATAGAGCGGCGCCCAGTCGAACGGCGGCAGCCAGCCACCCCAGAACAGCAGCGCATTGAGAATGCACATCAGCAGGATGTTGGCATATTCGCCCAGCCAGAACAGCGCGAAGCTCATCGAGCTGTATTCGGTCTGGTACCCGGCGACGAGCTCGCTCTCCGCCTCGGTCAGATCGAACGGCACGCGCTGTGTTTCCGCGAGCGAGCTGATGAAGAACATCACCCACATCGGGAACAGCAGCGGATGGATGCCATAGGCATTGATGAAGCCGAGGCCGAAGCCTTCCTGCGCGCGGACGATGTCGTTCAGATTGAACGTGCCCGCGAACAGCACGACGCACACCAGGATGAAGCCGATCGAGACTTCGTAGCTGATCATCTGCGCAGCGGCGCGCATGGCCGAGAAGAACGGGTATTTCGAGTTACTCGCCCACCCGCTCATCACCACGCCGTACACCGACAGCGAACTGATCGCGAGAATGTATAGCAGGCCGATGTTGATGTCCGCCAGCACCGCTTCGGCGCTGAACGGCACCACCGCCCACGCGCCGAGCGCGACGGTGAAGGTGAGGATCGGAGCGAGGAGAAAGATCCCCTTGTTCGCCGCCGAGGGAATGATCGTTTCCTGCAGGAACACCTTCAACCCGTCGGCAAAGCTCTGCAGCAGGCCAAACGGGCCGACCACATTGGGACCGCGGCGCAGGTTGATCGCCGCCCACACCTTGCGGTCGACATAGATGACCATCGCGACGCTGAGCATCAGCGGCAGCGCGATCAGCAGGATCCCGGCAAAGGTCGCAAGACCCCAGGCCCATTCGTAGGTCATGCCCAGCGATTGGAAGAATTCGGTCATTCCGCGGCCTCCGCAAGCTCGCCGCTGCCGAGCAGTTCGCTCGAACATTGCTGCATCACCGCGCTGGCGCGGGCGATGGGATTGGTGAGGTAGAAGTCCTCGATCGGATAAGCGGTGATCCGCCCTTCCGCCTTGGCCGTGCTGCCACCCTTGGGCAAGTCGCCATAGCCGGCAAGGCCTTCCTCGCCCAGCGCGGGGACTTCGCGGATCATGTTGGCCTGCAATTCGGCAAAGCTGTCGAAGCCGACCTCGACCTTGAGCGCATCGGCCAGCGCGCGCAGGATCGTCCAGTCCTCGCGCGCGTCACCCGGCGCGAACACGGCGCGTTCGGCGAACTGCACGCGGCCTTCGGTGTTGACGTAGGTCCCGTCCTTCTCGGCGAAGCTCGAACCCGGCAGGATGATGTCCGCCGCATGCGCGCCCTTGTCGCCGTGATGGCCGATATAGACCTTCAGGCTGTCGGCGAAGGGTTCGAAATCCATCTCGTCCGCGCCTAGGCTGATCACCACCTTGGGCCCTGCCGCGGCGATGTCCTTCATCCCGCCCTTCTGCGCGAAACCGAGCATCAATCCGCCCATCCGTGCTGCACTGAAGTGCAGCACGTTGAAGCCGTTCCAGCCCTCGCGCACCAGCTTGTGCGTTTCGGCAAAGGCGAGGCCTGCTCCCAGCGCGCCCTTGGCAAGCGCCGCGCCGCCCATGATGATGGCGGGGCGGTCGGCGCCGGCGAAGGCATCGACCACCTCCTTGGGCAATTCGCCGAGCACTGCGAGGTCCTCGCCGAGGAACTGCGCCGGATAGGTCGTGTCCCACTGCGGACCGACCACGAAGACCCTGGCGCCGCGCTTCATCGCCTTGCGGATCCGCACGTTGACCAGCGGCGCTTCCCAGCGGATGTGGCTGCCGACGATCAGGATAGCATCGGCGGTTTCGATACCCGCAAAGGTCGAATTGAAATTGACCGCGGCCAGGTTCGACACGTCGTAATCCATGCCGGTCTGGCGGCCTTCGATCAGCGACGAACCGCAGGCCTTGAGCAGCGTCTTGGCGGCGAACATGGTTTCGCAATCGACCATGTCGCCCGCGATGGCGGCAATGCTGTTNCCCGGCTTGGCCTTGGCGATCGCCTTGAACGCCTCGTCCCAGCTCGCCGGTTGCAGCTTGCCGCGCTTGCGCATGAAGACCTTGTCCAGGCGCCGCTTCGACAGGCCGTCGACCTGGTAGCGNGTCTTGTCCGAGATCCATTCCTCGTTGACGTCGTCATTGATGCGCGGNAGCGCGCGCATGACTTCGCGGCCACGGCTGTCGAGCCGGATGTTCGACCCCACCGCATCCGAGACGTCGATGCTGAGCGTCTTCTTGAGCTCCCACGGGCGCGCTTCGAAGGCATAGGGGCGGCTGGTCAGCGCGCCGACCGGGCACAGGTCAATCACATTGGCCGACAGCTCATGCTCGGCCGCCTGCTCGAGATAGGTGGTGATCTGCATGTCCTCGCCGCGATAGAGCGCGCCGATTTCGTCCACGCCGGCGATCTCTTCGGAGAAGCGCACGCAGCGGGTGCAGTGGATGCAGCGGGTCATGACCGTCTTGATCAGCGGGCCCATGTATTTCTCGGTCACCGCGCGCTTGTTTTCTTCGTAGCGCGTGGCCCCGCGGCCATAGGCGACCGACTGGTCCTGCAGGTCGCATTCGCCGCCCTGGTCGCAGATCGGGCAGTCGAGCGGATGGTTGATCAGCAGGAATTCCATCACGCCTTCGCGCGCGGTCTTGACCATTTCGCTGTCGGTGCGGATTTCCTGACCGTCGGTAGCCGGCAGCGCACAGCTCGCCTGCGGCTTGGGCGGTCCGGGCTTCACTTCGACCAGGCACATGCGGCAGTTGCCGGCGATGCTCAGCCGCTCATGATAGCAGAAGCGCGGGATTTCCTTGCCCGCAAGCTCGCAGGCCTGAAGGACGGTCGCGCCATCGGGGACCTCGATTTCCTGTCCGTCTACGGTGACTTTGGGCATTATTCCGCTGCCTCGGCAAATTTGGCGTTGTGTTCTTCGATCCGGCGCTCGAGCTCGGGGCGGAAGTGGCGGATCAGGCCCTGGATCGGCCAGGCAGCCGCATCGCCCAGCGCGCAGATGGTATGGCCTTCGACCTGCTTGGTGACCTGCTGCAGCATGTCGATTTCCTCGATCGCGGCATCGCCGGTGCGCAGGCGTTCCATCATCCGCCACATCCAGCCCGTGCCTTCGCGGCAGGGCGTGCACTGGCCGCAGCTCTCGTGCTTGTAGAAATAGCTGATGCGGCTGATCGCGCGGACGATGTCGGTCGACTTGTCCATCACGATGACGCCGGCAGTGCCGAGACCCGAGCCGAGCTCCTTGAGCCCGTCGAAATCCATCGGCGCATCCCAGATCTGCTCGGCCGGAACCAGCGGCACCGACGATCCGCCCGGGATCACCGCTAGCAGATTGTCCTTGCCGCCGCGGATACCGCCGCAATGCTTCTCGATCAGCTCGCTGAACGGAATGCTGAGCGCTTCCTCGACCACGCAGGGCTTGTTCACATGGCCGCTGATCTGGAAGAGCTTGGTGCCCTTGTTGTTCTCGCGCCCGAACGAGCTGAACCACGATGCGCCCCGGCGCAGGATGGTCGGCACGACGGCAATCGATTCGACATTGTTGACCGTGGTCGGGCAGCCGTAGAGGCCTGCTCCCGCGGGGAACGGGGGCTTGAGCCGCGGCTGGCCCTTCTTGCCCTCGAGGCTCTCGATCATCGCGGTCTCTTCGCCGCAGATATAGGCCCCTGCACCGCGGTGCAGGAAGACGTCGAAATCGTAGCCCGATTTGCTGGCGTTCTTGCCGATCAGCCCCGCATCATAGGCTTCGTCGATCGCGGCCTGAAGCGTCTCCGCCTCGCGGATGTATTCGCCGCGGATATAGATATAGGCCGCGCGAGCACGCATTGCATAGCCGGCGACCAGCGCGCCTTCGATCAGCTTGTGCGGATCGTGGCGGATGATCTCGCGGTCCTTGCAGCTGCCGGGTTCGGACTCGTCGGCATTGATGACGAGGAAGCTGGGACGGCCGTCCTTCGATTCCTTCGGCATGAACGACCATTTCAGGCCGGTGGGGAAGCCTGCCCCGCCCCGCCCGCGCAGCCCCGAAGCCTTCATCTCGTCGATGATGCTGTCATGGCCGCGCGCGATCAGCGATTTGGTATCGTCCCAGTCGCCGCGCTGCTGCGCCGCCTTGAGGCCCCAGTCCTGGAAGCCGTAGACATTGGTGAAGATGCGATCCTTGTCGGCAAGCATCAGAATGCGCCCCCTTGCGAGAGGAAATAGATGGCAGCGACCGCGATAAGCGCGAGAACGCCGAATTTCACNAGGCCCACCAGCACCTTCCAGGCGATCCAGGCGAGCACCAGCGCGACGAGGATAGTGACGATCTCCATCACCATTCCTTCCGGTAATCGTGATTGGCATCGACCATCTCGGTCAGCGTGGTCGGCCCNCCGGCGGGTTCGCTGGTGTGGCGGCCGGGTTCNTGCGTGCCNGTCTTCGGCTGCTCGCCCCGCGCCAGTGCGTCGAGCACCGCGTCGAGGCGCTCGGGGGTCAGGTCTTCGTAATTGTCGTCGTTGATCTGGACCATCGGCGCAGTCGCGCAATTGCCCATGCATTCGACTTCGGTCAGCGTCCACAACCCGTCTTCGGAGACGTGCCCCTTCTTCATCCCGCGCTTGCTGCAGGTGGCGAGAAGGCCGTCCGAACCACGCAGCATGCACGGCGTCGTGCCGCACACCTGCACGTGGTACTTACCCACGGGCCGGAGGTTGTACATGAAGTAGAAGGTCGCAACCTCGAGCACGCGGATTACCGGCATGTCGAGGTAATCGGCGACATATTCGATCACCGGCAGCGGCAGCCAGCCCTGCGTGTTTGTTTCTTCGCCGACCTGGCGCTGGGCGAGGTCGAGCAGCGGCATCACTGCCGAGCGCTGGCGCCCTTCGGGATAGCGCGCAATCGCCCTGTCGGCACGGGCCCGGTAGCTTTCGGTGAACTCGAAACCGCCCCAGCGCTCGCGCAGCTCGGGGGTATCGGGAGCGAGGGAACGGTCAGCCATTGATCAACCTGCGTTCGACATAACGGCCCACATAGAGACCGATGACGGCAGCGAAGGCCGTCGAAAGGATTTCCTTGAGCGAGCTTTCGCCATGGAAGGCGAACAGATAGGCAGCAACCGCCGANGCGAATGCCGCAAATGCCGCGATGAAGATGAACACTTCGCGCGCGATCACCGNTCACACTCCCCGAACACGACGTCGATGGCGCCGAGAATGGCGGTGGCGTCGGGCAGCATATGGCCGCGGCTCATGAAGTCCATCGCCTGCAAGTGGCTGAACGCGGTCGGCCGGATCTTGCAGCGATAGGGTTTGTTCGACCCGTCGCTGACCAGATAGACCCCGAATTCGCCCTTGGGGCTTTCGGTCGCGACATAGACTTCGCCNGCGGGGACGTGGAACCCTTCGGTGTAGAGCTTGAAGTGATGGATCAGCGCTTCCATCGACTGCTTCATCTCGGCGCGCTTGGGCGGCGAGACCTTGCGGTCGTCGGAGCAGATCGGCCCGCCGGGCATCTGNGCCAGGCACTGCTTGATGATCTTCGCGCTTTCGTAGACTTCCTTCACGCGCACCACGAAACGGTCGTAGCAGTCGGAATTGGTGCCCACGGGAATGTCGAATTCCATCCGCTCGTAGACGTCGTAAGGCTGCGACTTGCGCAGGTCCCACGGGATGCCTGCAGCGCGGATCATCGGGCCGGAGAAACCCCAGGCGACCGCATCGTCCTTGCTGACCACGGCGATATCGACATTGCGCTGCTTGAAGATGCGGTTGTCGAGCACGAGGCTCATCGCATCGCCGAACAGTTCTTGGAGCCGGCCATCGACCCAGTTGCCGATGTCGACCAACAGCTTTTCGGGCACGTCCTGGTGGACGCCGCCGGGGCGGAACCAGGCGCTGTGCATGCGCGCACCCGAGGCCCGCTCGAAGAAGTTCATGCAGTCTTCGCGCAGCTCGAACACCCACAGGTTCGGCGTCATCGCGCCGACATCCATGACATGGGCGCCGATGTTGAGCATGTGATTGCAGATGCGGGTCAGCTCGGCGAACAGCACACGCAGGTATTGCGCGCGTTCGGGCACCTCGACATTGAGCAGCTTCTCGATCGCGAGGACGTAGCTGTATTCCTGCGCCAGCGGCGAACAATAGTCGAGCCGGTCGAAATAGGGCAGCGCCTGCAGATAGGTCTTGTGCTCGATCAGCTTTTCGGTGCCGCGGTGCAGCAGGCCGACATGCGGATCGATCCGTTCGATGATCTCGCCGTCGAGCTCCATCACCATGCGCAGCACGCCNTGCGCCGCGGGGTGCTGGGGCCCGAAGTTGATCGTGTAATTGGTGATCACTTCGTCGCCGGTGGTCGGCGACTCTTCCAGATGCATGGCGTGGCTCATGAACAGATCCAGTTACCGCTGTAGCTTTGCGTCTTGCCCGCCGCGTCGGTCACGGTGACATTCGCGGGACGGCGTTGCTCGGTGCCCGCAGCGGGAGCGACCGAGACGGTGAAGCCTTCGCCCGCGAAGCTGGTCCCGTCGCGGATGGCGTCGAGACCGCCCGCCGCGGCATCGGTCAGCACCAGGCTNTCGCCCACGCGCACCACCGCCTTGCCGGGAACCGAGGCGTCATCGGGCGCACCGGCGATCAGNATTTCGTCCTTGCCGACCATCAGCGTGCAGCCGCCGTCGCGCGCACCCAGGTCGACGCCGCCGATATCGCCCAGCTTCTGGAGCTGNGTCAGATCGGCACCGCCGGGCGCCGTAACGCTTGCAGTGTTGGGCAGGTCGGGATCNGCCTGCGGTCCGCCAGCGACATTGCCGTCCTGGCCGATACGGCTGGCGAAATCGTCGGCGCTTTCCTGCTCGGCGGGTTCCGAAGAACACCCGGCGAGTGCCAGCGGGAGGGCAATCAGGAGCAGCCGCTTCATGGCTTGCGCTTCCCGGGCGCAGGCGCGGGGCCGCCGGCATCGTTATCCGGCGTATCCGGCTCGGTCGCTTCGGCGGTGTCGGTGGTCTTGCCCTCCCGCTCGGCGCGTGCGGGCTGGTCCTCGGTCGGTTCGGGAGCAGGGGCGTTCTCGCCGCCGTCTTCCTCGGCCGGGGCACCGGCGCTGACCTTGTCGGCCGCATGTTCGTCGGTTTTCTTGCCCGCACCCGTGTCCTTGGGCGTTTCGGTGGTCTTGGGTTCGTCGACCGGCGGGACATCCGCCTTCTCGTCACCCGGCAGCACGTAATCGGCCCCTTCCCAGGGGCTCATGAAGTCGAACTGGCGCAGGTCCTGCGCGAGCTCGACCGGTTCATAGACCACGCGCTTCTCGTCTTCCGAATAGCGCAGCTCGTGATAGCCGGTAAGCGGGAAATCCTTGCGGAAGGGGTGCCCTTCGAAACCGTAATCGGTGAGGATCCGGCGCAGGTCGGTGTTGCCCGCGAAGAGCACGCCGTACATGTCGAACACCTCGCGCTCGAGCCAGCCCGCATTGGGCCACAGCGTCGTTGCCGTCGGGACCGGCGTGTCCTCGCTCGCCGAACACTTGACCATGATGCGGTTGTTCGTGGTCAGCGACAGCAGCATGTAGACGACTTCGAACCGCTCCGCGCGGCTCGGATAGTCGACTCCGGCGATTTCCATCAGCTGCTGGTACTTGTGGTCGTCGCGCAGGATGCGCAGCACGTCCTCGATGCTGTCGCGCTTCACGGTGAACAGCAGTTCGCCGTGCTCTTCATGCACATCGAGCAAGTGCGCGCCGAGCGCCTTGCCCAGCGTGTCCTTCAGCCCGTNGATCTGCGTGAAGCGGGGTGCNGAATGTAGCGTAGCCATTGCGCCCTACCTCTCGATCGTGCCCGCGCGGCGGATTTTCCGCTGCAGCTGCATCACGCCGTAAAGCAGCGCTTCGGCGGTCGGCGGGCACCCGGGAACATAGATGTCGACGGGGACGATACGGTCGCAGCCGCGCACCACCGAATAGCTGTAATGGTAATAGCCGCCGCCATTTGCGCAGCTGCCCATCGAGATGACGTATTTGGGCTCCGACATCTGGTCGTAGACCTTGCGCAGCGCGGGCGCCATCTTGTTGCACAGCGTACCGGCGACGATCATCACGTCGCTCTGCCGCGGCGAGGCGCGCGGAGCGACGCCGAAGCGCTCCATGTCGTAACGCGGCATGTTGACGTGGATCATCTCGACCGCGCAGCAGGCGAGGCCGAAGGTCATCCACCACAGCGATCCGGTGCGCGCCCACTGGAACAGGTCCTCGGTGCTGGTGACGAGGAACCCCTTGTCGTTCACCTCGGTCTGGAGCGCNTNGAAATAGTCCGCGTNGGGCTGGCGGGTTTCGCCGCCCTGCGCGGCGGGCACGGTCTGCGGCGGGGTGATGATGGTCGAATTGCTCATGTCATTCCCAGTCCAGTGCGCCCATCTTCCATTCATAGGCCAGGCCGACCGCCAGAATGCCGAGGAAGATGATCATCGCGATCCAGCCGGTCCAGCCGGTGTATTCGAGGCTTACCGCCCAGGGAAACAGGAACGAGGCCTCGAGATCGAACAGCAGGAAGCTGATTGCCACGAGGTAGAACTTGACGTCGAACTGGCTGCGCGGGTCTTCGAAGGCGGGGAAACCGCACTCATATTCGCTGAGCTTCTCGGCATCCGGCTTGTGCGCTCCGGTGAGCCGCGACACGCCCATCGGCAGGAAGACGAACAGCGCCGAAAGCCCTGCGGCGAATATCAGGAAGATCAGGATGGGCAGGTATTGTTCGAGGTCGACCACGAATGATTCCTAGGCGTAAAGCTTGGTTCGCGCCCGCCTCTAGGCCCCTCACCCAGATGGCGCAAGGGTGCAGAAATGCGAACAATTCGCAACAATTCCGCACCCCGCGCACACCCCCTGCCCCGGGGTGTTACTTCATCATCGTTTTGACCGCTTTTTCAGTCGCGGGCCCATAGGGCGGCTTGAATCCGCCCAGCTTGGCGACGTCGATCTTGGGCTGGGTATAGATGCTGCGTGCGTGGCTGAATTCGCGGAAGCCCTCGACCCCGTGATAGCTGCCCATCCCGCTCGGTCCGACTCCGCCGAACGGCAGGTCTTCCATCGACACGTGGAAGATAACGTCGTTAACCGTCACACCGCCGCTGATCGTCCGCGACAGCACCTTCTCGCGCTCGTCGCTGTCCTGGCCGAAGAAATACAGGCCCAGCGGGCGATCGTGGTCGTTCACGTAATCGATCGCCTCGTCGATGTGGCGATAGGTCTTCACCGGCAGGACCGGGCCGAAGATTTCCTCCTGCATCGCGCGCATGTCGTCATTGACGTTCTTGAGGATCGTCAGCGGCATCTTGCGCGCATTGGTGTTGGAGAAATCCTCGTTCCCGGGATTGACCTCGATCACCTCTGCGCCCTTGTCGCGCGCATCGGCAACCAGCTCCTGCAGGCGGTCGAAATGCCGGTCGGTGACGACGCTGGCGTAGTCCTCGTTATCGAGCAGCGTGGGGTACATGTTGGCCGTGCCCTGCCACACGCCGTGGATTGCCTCGTCCTGCTTGCTTTCGGGGACATAGAGGTAATCGGGCGCGAGGCAGATCTGGCCCGCATTGAGCATCTTGCCCAATGCCACCCGCTCGCCCGCCTTGGCAAAATCGGCGCTCTCGCCGAGGAACACCGGGCTCTTGCCGCCCAGTTCGAGCGTGACGGGGACAAGGTTCTTGGCCGCCGATTCCATCACCTTGCGCCCGGTCGCGGTCGAACCGGTGAAGATCAGGTGGTCGAACGGCAGTTCGCTGAACGCCGCGGCGACTTCGGGCCCGCCGGTGAACACCGCGCATTCGTCGGGGGTGAAGTATTCCTCGACCAGTTCCTTGGTCAGCAGGCTGGTCTTCTCGGTGAACTCGCTCGGCTTGATCATCGCGCGATTGCCCGCAGCGAAGATCTGCATCAGCGGGCCGAAGCTGAGATTGACGGGGAAGTTCCACGGGCTGAGGATGCCCACCACGCCCTTGGGCTCGTAGCGCACCTCGGCCTTCGCACCCAGCAGGCCGAGCGGGAACTGGACATGGCGCTTTTCGGGGCGCGACCACTTGTCCATGTGCTTGAGGCAGTACTTGCCGAAGTTCACCGTGCCCGCGATGTCGGTGATCATCGACTGGTGCGGCGAGCGATTGCCGAAATCGGCGGCCATCACCTTGCACAGGTCGTCGGCATGATCGGTGAGCAGCTTCATCGCGCGCTGGATGCGGTCCTTGCGCAGCGCCAGCGGTTCGGGGCGCATCTGGTGGTGCGCGGCGCGCTGCTTGCGCAATACGGCTTCCATTTCGGTTTTCCGGTCGTCCGCCATTGCTCTCTCCGTTTGATATTGCTGCATCGCAGCACTAGGTTGTGGGCCACCAGATAGGTCGCCATTGGCAACCGATATTCCAGAACCGAAGGACATACACAAGCATGACCCAGTTCAGCGCATCCGATCCCGTCGTCATCCTGTCTTACGCCCGCACCCCGATGGGCGGCATGCAGGGNGCGCTTGCCGATGTCTCGGCCACCGATCTCGGNGCCACNGCNGTNAAGGCCGCGGTCGAGCGCTCGGGCGTGCCGGTNGANAGTTTCGACCGCACCTACATGGGCTGCGTCCTTCCCGCCGGGCTNGGCCAGGCGCCCGCGCGGCAGGCATCGATCAAGGCAGGCCTGCCCAAGTCGGTNCAGGCGACCACCGTCAACAAGGTCTGCGGCAGCGGCATGCAGACGGTCATCATGGGCGCCGAAGCGCTCGCCAGCGGCACGGTGGACTATGTCGTCGCGGGCGGGATGGAGAGCATGACCAATGCTCCCTACCTGCTCAAGAAGCACCGCAGCGGCGCGCGACTGGGACACGACACCACCTATGACCACATGTTCCTCGACGGGCTCGAGGACGCCTACGAAGAAGGCCGCGCGATGGGCACCTTCGCNCAGGAAACCGCCAATGACTACCAGATGACGCGCGAGGAAATGGACGAATACTCCATCGAATCGCTGCGCCGCGCGAACGCCGCGATCGACAGCGGTGCCTTTGCCGACGAAGTCGTCCCGGTCACCTTCTCGACCCGCAAGGGCGAAGTCACGGTCGAGCATGACGAGCAGCCCGGCAAGGGCCGTCCCGACAAGATCCCCCAGCTGCGCCCCGCCTTCGCCAAGGACGGCACGATCACCGCAGCGACCTCCTCCTCGATCTCCGACGGCGCAGCCGCCGTGGTTCTGAGCCGCGAAAGCGTCGCCAAGGCCAATGGCCAGCAGCCGGTGGCGAAGATCGTCGCCATGGCCGCGCATGCGCAGGAACCCGCGCAGTTCACCGTCGCCCCGATCGGCGCNATCGAGAAGGTCCTCGACAAGGCCGGCTGGAGCGCGGACGAAGTCGAACTGTGGGAAGTCAACGAGGCCTTCGCCTGCGTCGCCATGTTCGCGATGCGCGACATCGGCATCCCGCACGACAAGATCAACGTGAACGGCGGCGGCACGGCTCTCGGCCACCCGATCGGCGCCAGCGGCACACGCATCATCGTGACGCTGCTCAACGCCCTCAAGCAACAGGGCAAGAAGCGGGGTGTCGCCTCGTTGTGCATCGGCGGCGGCGAAGCCACGGCGGTCGCAGTCGAACTGGTCTGATATTCGGGCACTTACCCCTTTCGCGCGCGTTGAGGCGGGCGAAAGGGGAAGTATCCATGAAGAAGTTTCTGGTCGCCGCATCCTGTGTGGCGCTTGCCGCCTGCGGTTCCAACGAGGCAGAGGCTCCGGTCGAGCCGATCGAAACCGCTGACACGACGCTCGACAGCACCGCCACCGGTAATGTCGCCGGCACCTATGAGGTGAAGCTCGCCGACGGCAGCGTCACGATGCAGACCATCAATGCCGATGGTACCTACGTCGACACGACTCCCGATGGCACCCGCATCGGCGGCGGCACCTGGCGCACCGGCGACAATGGCACGATGTGCTTCGATCCGGAAGGCAACGATCCCGAGGAATGCTATACCGGCGGTGCGCCGGCAGAAGATGGTGCTTTCGAAATGCGCGGCGAAGACGGCACGGTCCAGTCCTCCGTCCGCAAGGTCGAAGCCCAAGCGCTGGCCGCCCCGTCGGAATGACAAACGATCAGGGCGGCGCTACGCTAGCCGCCCTTATCGTTCGCAAGGGAGGATTTCATGACGTTCAAGCTTTTGCCGATCGTTGTGCTTGGGGCGCTGATTGCCGGATGCAGCAACGAGACCAACGCCGACACGGAAACGCCGATCGAAGGGAGCGAACGTGCCTCACCTGCCGCCTATGTGATGGGACCGGGCAGATATGCCATCGAGGGCGGTGACGGAACGGTCTATTCGCAGACTGTCGTCAAGCCTGACGGAACCTATGCGGATCTCGATGCCGAAGGCAATGAAGTCGGACGCGGAACCTGGCGGGACGAGCGCAGCCTCGCCTGCTTCGACCCGGATGGCGACGGGCCCGATCAGCAGGAACGCTGCTGGACGAATTCTGCCTTGGCCGAGGACGGGAGTTTCACAAGCACGCGCGACGACGGAAGCGAGAGCTACACGATCCGCCCGATCGGCGGATAACCTTCAGGGTTCGCCCGCGCCCCACAGCCGGTTCTGTGCAATATAACCCCGATAATCGTCGATGCGAAGTTCGCACCAGCCATCGTCGCAGCCGCCGAGCGCGCCGACCACGCCGGGTTCGACGCGCCATTTCAGCATTGCGTCGTGCGACGGGCCATCGCGCAGTTCGGCCAGGCCGTCCCCGATGACGATGGCCCCGCGATCGGGACTGAGCAGCCGGGCCACGACCCAGCCCTGCGCGCCGTCGGGATCCTCGATCAGCCGCCAGCCTTCCATCAGCCGCAGGACCTTCACCGGCAGGCCGGGAAGCCGGTAGACCCAGTCGATCTTGTAATCCGCACTCGGGCCGACACGCATGTTGAGTACGCTCGCACGAATCGTCGCCCAATAGGGGGTTTCGCGGTCCTGCGCCTGCAGGGGAGCGGCAAGGCCGGCCAGCAGCAGGAAAGGCATGAATAGGCGTGCAAACATCGCGGTGGGGAATCGGGCATCGCGCGCTTCCAGTCAACGCCCTTCATGCACGATAACGCAGGCGAATCCTTGACCACGGCGCCGCCGCCGTCCTAGCGCTGCTGCACACATGGAAAGCCCCGACACCCGCCCCGCCAAGCGTCTCGAACGCACGCCGCGCGTCTTCGTCACGCGTCACCTGATGCCTTCGGTCGAAAGCCGCATGCGCGAGCTGTTCGACGTCAGCCTCAACACCGAGGATCAGCCGCTCGCGCGCGAACAGCTGGTCGCCGCAATGCAGGAATACGACGTGCTGGTGCCGACGGTGACCGACCGGATCGATGCCGACATGATCGCCGCTGCCGGCCGGCAATTGGGTCTGATCGCCAATTTCGGGGCGGGCACCGAACACATCGACCTCGCAGCGGCTTCCGCGCGCAANATCCTGGTCACGAACACCCCGGGCGTCTTTACCGACGACACCGCCGATCTCGCCATGTCGGGGATTATCGGCGTGCCCCGCCGNATCCGTGAAGGGGTCGAACTGATCCGCAGCGGCCGGTGGACCGGCTGGACGCCTACCGCGCTGCTCGGGACCAAGCTGGCGGGCAAGGTGCTGGGGATCGTCGGCATGGGCCGGATCGGCCAGGCGGTGGCACACCGGGCGCATGCTTTCGGGCTCGAGATCGCCTATCACAACCGCAAGCGGCTGCCCGAAGCGGTGGAACGCATGTTCAAGGCGCGCTGGGTCGAACAGCTCGACGACCTGATGAGCGAAGCCGATATCCTGTCGCTGCACTGTCCCGCCGGCCCCGATACGCACCACATGATCGATGCGCGGCGGATCGGCCTGATGAAGGACGGCGCCTGCCTCATCAACACTGCCCGCGGNGATCTGGTCGACCAGGAAGCGCTGATCGCCGCGCTGGAAAGCGGCAANCTCGCGGGTGCGGGGCTCGACGTCTATCCCGACGAACCCGATGTCGATACGCGCCTGATCGCCCACCCCAACGTGATGACACTGCCGCATATCGGCAGCGCCACGCGCGAGGGGCGCGAGGACAGCGGTCTTAAGGTGATCGCCAACATCCGCATGTGGGCCGATGGCCACCGCCCGCCCGATCAGGTGCTGACGGGGTTCTGACCCGAGATCGCCCCGCCCCGGCCCGAAGGCCGGGGTGAAGCGGATCCGGTATTGTAGGGCCTAGTCGCCGGTCAGGATGCGCTCGACCAGTTCCTGCACCGTGGGGGTGTAGTTGTTCGAATAGAACGGGTCCTGCTTGAAGCGGTAGGCCGCGTGACCGGCAAAGGCGAGGTTCTCGTCCGGGTCGCCGCCATGCGCGATGTCCTGCAGCGTTTTCTGGATGCAGAAGCTGCGCGGATCGGCAAGCCGCCCGGTGGTGTGGTTGTCGTGATCCTTCCAGCTCGAGAACTGGCAGTGCGACAGGCAGCCCATGCAGGCCTGCTGGTCGGCACGGATCTGCTCGGCGCTTTCGGGAGTGGTGAACACCACCGTGTCGTCGGGCGTCTTGAGCGCTTCGGTAAAGCCCTCGTGCATCCAGGCCTGCGCCTTGCGCTGGTCGCCGGGGTGAACGAAGAAATATTTCGCCTTGCCGTGATCGGCCAGCGGAATGGTCCCTTCCTCCTCGTCGCGCTTGAAGATCGGGATCTGCCGCTCGCTGCGATGCATCAGATCGTAGAGGAACGGCGTTTTGACCGCGCTCGAATAGAACCCGGTCGGGCTGAACTTGTGCAGCAATACGTCGCCCGGCTCGACCGTTCGCAGCATGTCCTTCCACACATTGGGGATCGGGCTTTCCTGCGTCAGCAGCGGACGCGTGCCGAACTGGAACATGATCTTGCCCAGCTCGGGATTGTCGATCCAGTCGTTCCATTCACGCAGGAACCATACGCCGCCCGCCATGACGATGGCAGTGTCTTCGGACACGCCTTCCTTGCGCATCGTGTCGCGCAGCGCGGCAACGCGCGGATAGGGATCCTCGGGCTTGGTCGGGTCCTCGGCGTTGGACAGCCCGTTGTGGCCACCCGCAAGCCACGGGTCTTCGTAAACCACTGCCGCCATCAGGTCGGGGACCTTGGAATAGCTGCGCTTCCACAGCGCACGGAAAGCGCGCGCCGAGCTGACGATGGGCAGGTAGTGGACATTGTGCTTCGCGGCGATTTCCGCGAGCTTGTAGGGCATGCCCGCGCCGCAGGTGACGCCGGTGACGAGGCCGGGGCAGTTCTCGAGGATGCCTTCGAGGACCTGCTGCGCGCCGCCCATTTCCCACAGCACGTTGATGTTGATCGCGCCCTTGCCGCCCGAGATTTCGTGCGCGCGCTTGACCTGTTCGGTGCCGCCTTCGATGCCGTAGCGCACCAGCTGTTCGAAGCGTTCGACGCGGGTCGCCTGCGGATAGACCTGCGGGATCGGGTTGCCGTCCTCGTCATAGCTGTCGGCATTGACCGCGCTGACGGTGCCGATGCCGCCCGCGGCGGCCCAGGCACCCGAACTCAGGTGATTGGTGGCGGACACGCCCTTGCCGCCTTCGACCAGCGGCCAGACTTCCTTGCCGCCATAGCTGATCGGCTCGAGACCCTTGAAACTCATAAACTCAACGCTTTCTCTGCTTTTGTCTTATGCAGGCCGTTCGGCCCTGGCGCCTAGCGCGGCACGATCGCCGCGACAGCGCTCTATCTCTCCGGGAGCGGGTCTCGTAGCGGCTGCCTTGAACTGTGCATAGTACCCCGCCAGTTCGGGCGCGTCCTTGAACGCCACCAGCTCGTAACCGACCGCTTCGAATTCGCAGCTCAGCAGCAGCGGGTCGATCCCGTGCTGGTCGGTCGGCCGGTCGATATCGACGACGACCACCTGCCCGCCGTCGCGCAGCGCGGGCCACATCCGCCAGAGGAATTCATAGGGGCTTTCGATCTCGTGGTACATGTGGACCATGAAGATGCGATCGAAACTGGCGGCGGGCAGCATCGGATCGGCCAGTTCGCCCTGCCGGATCGAGACGTTTTCGAGCCGATAGCGCTCGATCCGGCGGGCTAGCCGGGTCAGCGCGGCGCCATCGATATCCTGCGCCAGCACGCGGCCGTCATCGCCGACGCGTTCGGCCAGGCGAACGGTGTAATAGCCATTGCCCGCGCCGATATCGGCCACGGTCATGCCCTCGGCGATCTCGGCAAGCTCCATCACCGTGCTCGCCTCGCCGCGGCTGTCGCGCTGGTCTTCGGTCGAGAACTGGTTCGACCCCAGTTTGGACACCGGGCGGTCGGGTTCGGGAAAGCGCGGGCCGTCATCGGCCATTCGCGCATTGCCCTCGCAGCCGGCCAATGCCGCCGCAAACAGCAGGGTCGAGAGGAGGCGGTGCCTCACTCGGTATCCTCTACCTCGACCTTCTCGCCGGTCACCCGCTGCGCCAGCGCGGCCGAGATGAACGGGTCGAGCGCGCCGTCGAGCACGTCGTCGGGCGTGGGCGACTGAACGCCGGTGCGCAGGTCCTTCACCATCTGATACGGCTGCAGCACATAGGACCGGATCTGGTGCCCCCACCCGATGTCGCTCTTTTCCTGGTATTCGCCCGAAGCCGCTGCCTCGCGTTCGGCCATCTCGCGTTCGAACAGCCGCGCTTTCAGCATGTTCATCGCGGTGGCGCGGTTCTTGTGCTGGCTGCGGTCGTTCTGGCTGGCGACGACGATGCCGGTGGGCTGGTGGGTGATACGCACGGCGGAATCGGTCGTGTTGACGTGCTGCCCGCCCGCGCCGCTGGCGCGGTAGGTGTCGATCTTGAGGTCGGCGGGATTGATCTCGATGTCGATGTCGTCGTCGATCACCGGATAGACCCACACCGAGCTGAAGCTGGTGTGGCGCCGCGCCGAGCTGTCGTAGGGGCTGATCCGCACGAGCCGGTGAACGCCGCTCTCGGTCTTGGCATAGCCATAGGCGTTCTCGCCCTTGATCAGCAGCGTCGCGCTCTTGATCCCGGCCTGGTCGCCCGCGGCATATTCGACCGTTTCGACCTTGAAGCCGCGCCGTTCGGCCCAGCGCGCATACATGCGCAGCAACATGTCCGCCCAGTCCTGGCTTTCGGTGCCGCCCGCACCGGCGTTGATCTGCAGATAGGTATCGGAGCCGTCGGCTTCGCCCGAAAGCAGCGCCTGGACTTTGTCGCGGTCGGCGCGGTCGGCCAGCCCGGCGAGCGAATCGAGCCCTTCACGCTCGACCTCGGCATCGCCTTCGGCTTCGCCCATCTCGACGAACTCGATCGCATCGGCCATCTCGCTCTCGATTTCGCGCACCGTGTTGATCGCGGTTTCGAGGCGTTTCTGTTCCTGCGTGATCGCCTGCGCCTGCTTGGGATCGTCCCACAGGGTGGGGTCCTGGACGCGCGCGTCGAGTTCGTCGAGCCGGCGCAGCGCCTGCTCCCAGTCGAGCGACTGGCGCACCAGCGACAGCGCGGCTTGGATACGGTCGATATGGGCCTGCCCTTCGGCACGCATAGGAAATTCCTTCGGATCTGCTTGGACCTGCCCCTAATATGCGCAGGGCGATTGTAAAGTGCAGCGGCGGCGGGACGCGTGCGTCAGTAGATGCCGCCCTGGTCCTCGACGAAATCGTTGGGCTGGTCGCCGCCATCGCGCGCGCGCGCCGATAGCGCCCCCTGCCGGCCGCGGCGGATCAGCTCGAGAATCTCGTTGCGCTTGGCGGCGATCGCATCGCTGCGTGTCGCCCGCGGCGGTTCGGTGTCGGGCTTGAAGGCTTCCCAGATGATCGAAGCGGTGGGCTCGTTCGACGGGGTTCCTTCGAACACGCGCTTGCCGCTGCGGCGGTCGATCTTGACCATCCGCACGCCGGGCGGGGCTACGAAATCCTCGGCCTGCCAGCGATCCGGAGTGGCTTCGACGAAGCGCTTCATGATCGTGGCCGCGGTATTGCCGCCCTGCACCCAGCCGCCCAGATTGCGCGGCTGGTCGAAGCCGACGTACATGCCGGCGATGATTTCGGGCGACCCGCCGACGAACCAGGCATTGGTCGGGCCATTGGTGGTGCCGGTCTTGCCGAACAGCGGCAGGTCGAGGCTGCGCAGGCGGACCGCGGTACCGCGGGTGACCACGCCCTGCAGCATGTGGACCATCTGGAACGCGGTGCGCGGGTCGAGCACCTGCTTGCCCGGCACGTCGAAGCGCGGCATCGGCTGCCCGTCCCATTCGGCCATGTTGCATCCCGAACAGTTGCGCGTGTCCGTGCGGAAGATCACCTTGCCGTCGCGGTCCTGGACGTAATCGATCACCGAGCCTGGGTTCTGCCGGCCCCAGTTGGCCAGCGCGGCATAGGCGTTGACCATCCGCGCCACCGTGGTGTCGCCCGCGCCCAGTGCGAAGGAATAATAGGGTTCGTAGGACCCGATGCCGAGCCGGTCGATCGTCTTGATCACATTGTCCATTCCGGCATCGTCAGCAATGTGGACCGTCATCAGGTTGCGACTCTGTTCGAGGCCCCAGCGCAGCGTATGGACACCGCCCCCGCCGCCGCCGAAGTTGCGGAAGCATTTTTCGCCCAGATTGGCGCCCTGCCAGACACAGAACGTCTGGTCGGGCACCTGCGTCGCCGGGGTCATTCCCTGGTCCAGCGCGGCGGCATAGACGAAGGGCTTGATCGTCGACCCCGGCTGCCTCAGCGCCTGCGTCGCGCGGTTGAAACTGCCGAGCCGGCTGTCGAAGCCGCCCTGCATGGCGAGCACCCGGCCGGTTTGCGGCGCTTCGGCAAGGAACGCGCCCGAGACCTCGGGAACGCCGCGGATCGCATAGCCCGCGCCCGACCTTGCCGCGGCGACCACATCGCCTGGCTTGAGCGACGAAGGCCCGCCCGACAGCGCGAATTCCTCGCCATCGGAAAAGCCTATCCGCCCCGGCGCTGTCACCACGCCCACGCGCCAGTCGCGATAGTTGATCCCGATGTTGGACGAAGCGAGCTGCGCGGTAAGATCGCCATTGTCGGGATTGAGCGTGGCGATCGGCCCGGTAAACCCGCGATTGCCGTGATAGCTGATAAGCTGCGCCCGCAGCGCGTCGCGCGCGGCATCCTGCAGTTCGACATCGAGCGAGGTGCGCACCCACAGCCCGCCCGAATAGACGCTGTTGCGGCCATCGTCGGCGGTTTCGCCGAACTGGTCGATCAACTGGCGACGGACTTCCTCGAGGAAATACCCCGCATCGGCCGAACGCGTCCGTTGCTGTTCGACCAGCCCCAGGCCCATCCGCTTGGCCGCTTCGGCCTCGCCCGCCGCGACGAAATCGTTCGCCACCATCTGGTCGAGCACGAAATTGCGCCGCACGATCGCCATGTCGCGATACCGTTCGCGGCCATAGCGCTCGGGGGCCTTGGGCAGGATGGCAAGGAAGGCCATCTCATGCAGGTCGAGATCGGCGACATCCTTGTCGAAATAGGCNCGCGCTGCCGCCTGCACGCCGAAACTGCGCCGCCCCAGCGGAATCTCGTTGAGATAGAGTTCGAGGATTTCCTNCTTCGTCAGCACGCTTTCGATGCGCGTGGCGAGGATCATTTCCTTCAGCTTGCGGGTCACCGAATATTCGTCGCCCAGCAGCAGGTTCTTGGCGACCTGCTGGGTGATCGTCGACCCGCCGACCGCGCGTTCGCCCGACCCGAACTTGGTCGCATAGTCGATCACTGCATTCGCCGTGCCGGTGATATCCACCCCGCCATGGCTGAAGAACGTCTTGTCCTCGGCCGACAGGAACGCCTGCGTCAGCCGCTCGGGGAAATCCACATACTGCAGCTGAACGCGCCGCTCGCGCGCATAGGTGCTGACAATTTCGCCGTCGATCCCGCGCACCACCGTGGGCAGCGGCGTTTCGTATTCCAGCAGCGATTCGGCATCGGGCAGGTTGCGGCCCAGCGTCGCCCAGGCGAGCAGGATGGCCACCACCGCGAAGCCGCCGAGATAGCTGAGCACGCGCAGCTTGCGATTGTGCGACCAATTGTCACCGAACCACGCGATCAGCCGCTTGGGATCGCGGCTGATACGGTAGCGATAATATTGCAGGGCGGCTTGTTCTGGCATGATAGTGCGAGGGCCTCTAGCATGGTCATTCTGCAAATCGCCAGAACGAACAGCGTGGTGGGATCAGCTTTCTTGCTGGCGGGCGAAATAGCTGCGGATCGCCCGCGCCATGACTTCGGCGAAACGCGCCCGCCCCTCGGGCGACGCCAGACGGCGCGCGTCGTCTTCATTGGTGATGAAGCCGCTTTCGAACAGCACCGATGGCACATCGGGTGCGCGCAGCACCTTGAGCGCGGCCGATTTGCGCGCTTGCGGATGGAACCGGATCGCCCCTTCGGCCTCGCGCCGGATCAGCCGGGCGAAGGCGTCGGACTGCTCCTGCGTACGGCGCTGCGAGAGTTCGACCAGGATCNTGCTGACGACGTCGCTTTGCGCGCCGACATCGGTCCCGTTTATCCGGTCGGACGCGTTCTCGCGTTCGGCGAACAGCGCGGCGGCCTCGCTCGATGCCTTGTTCGACAGCGTGTAGATGCTNGCCCCGGTCACCTCCGCCGCCTCGCCCGCGCTGTCGGCATGGATCGACAGGAACAGGTCGGCATCGAGCCGGCGGGCGATATCGACGCGTTCGGCATGGACGAGATAGCGATCGTCATCGCGCGTCAGCGCGACCCGCACCCGGCCCTCTTCCTCCAACCGGTCGCGCAGCGCGCGGGCGAGACCCAGCACGATCGTCTTTTCGCGGTACCCCTGCCCCGAGGCCCCGGGGTCGTGACCGCCGTGACCGGCATCGATCACCACCAGCGGCAGCCCCGCGCGGCCCGCGACCTCGGGCAGGTCCGCCGGCCTGTCGACGCGCGGCAATTCCACCCGCAGGACATAGCCACGCCCCATTTCGGGCACGGGTATGCGCTGCGCCGAAACGACCAGCAGCGCCACTGCGNCGAGCGGCAAGAGGATGAGCAGGAGGATTTGCGCCCGNATCGACATTGGCCGCATGGTTACGGCCTTGTTGCCGAATGACGCAATATGGTTGCCGTGTGAAACCCACGGTGCTAGCGACATGTCATCGGTTTCCCGGTGCCTCCGATCGGCGCGAACAATGCGCGACGAAGAGGGTCACATGGAAAAACCGTGGTTTTTCAGGCCGCAGCGGCAGTCCCGCTCAGGCCCAAGTCAATACAGGTTGATGCCGGACATGGCCCGTTACTCCCCGACATTCGCAGCACTGGCGCAAGCCCGTGCAGCCGTGTCGGGTCGGACAGCGCAGAAACAGCGCGCGGCCACTCCCGCAGTCACGAATACCCGGCCTCCTGCACCAGCAGGGCGCGGCCGGTTCGCAAACACCGCGATGCCCCAGGAGGGCCGCGGATTTTCCAACATAAATCGCCGCGCTTTTGCAGGGTCATCCCTGCCCCGACGCGGCTGGAGACAGATACATGGCAACGCGCATGCTTATCGATGCGCGCCACCAGGAAGAAACCCGGGTGGCGGTGCTCAAGGGCAACCGGATTGAAGAATTCGATTTCGAATCTGCCGATCACAAGCAGATCAAAGGCAATATCTACCTAGCCAAGGTTACACGGGTCGAACCGTCGCTGCAGGCGGCCTTCGTGGATTTCGGTGGCAACCGCCACGGCTTCCTCGCCTTCAGCGAGATCCACCCCGACTACTACCAGATCCCCAAGGAAGATCGCGAAGCGCTGCTCGAAGCCGAGGCCGAAGCTGCCGAGGAAGAAGCGCGGCTGCGTGAAGAGGAAGAAGACCGCGGCGAAATGCCCGGCGACGAATACGACGCTGACGACGAAAGCTCCGAAGCCCTCGCCGAAGACCTCGCCGAAGACGGTCTCGAGGAAGTCGACACCTCCGACAAGGACGATGTCGCCACGATCGAGGAAGGCCATCTCGACGGCAATGAGGACGACGACGATTCGGATGACGAGGGTTCGGACGATGACGACGACAAGTCGCGCGGACGCGGCCGTGGTCGCCGCCCGCGTGGCCGCCGCCAGAACGGCAAGGGCCGCGCGCGGACCAAGGAAGTCGACGAAGCGCGTGCGAAGCGCATGGCGCTGCGCCGCCGCTACAAGATCCAGGACGTCATCCAGCGCCGCCAGGTGCTGCTCGTCCAGGTCGTCAAGGAAGAACGCGGCAACAAGGGCGCCGCGCTGACCACCTATCTCAGCCTGGCCGGTCGCTACACCGTGTTGATGCCCAACAGCAGCCACGGCGGCGGGATTTCGCGCAAGATTTCCAGCGCATCGGACCGCAAGCGGCTCAAGCAGGTCGTCAGCTCGCTGAGCCTGCCGCGCGCCATGGGCCTGATCGTGCGCACCGCCGGGCTCAGCCGCACCAAGACCGAGATCAAGCGCGATTTCGACTATCTCGCACGGCTGTGGGACGAAATCCGCGAACGCACGCTGTCCTCCAGCGCGCCCGCGCTGATCCATTCGGACAGCGATTTGATCAAGCGCGCGATCCGCGACATCTACAATCGCGAGATCGAGGAAGTCGTTGTCGAGGGCGAGGAAGGCTACAAGCTGGCCAAGCAGTTCATGAAACTGCTGATGCCCAGCCACGCCCGGCGCGTGAAGCAATATTCCGACCCGGTGCCGATGTTCCAGCGCTATGGCGCCGAGGATCAGCTCAAGGCGATGTACGACCCGATGGTCCAGCTCAAGTCTGGCGGCTATCTGGTCATCAACCCGACCGAAGCGCTGGTTTCGATCGACATCAACTCGGGCCGCTCCACCAAGGAGCACAATATCGAGCAGACCGCGCTGCACACCAATCTGGAAGCCGCGCGTGAAATCGCTCGCCAGCTGCGGCTGCGCGACATGGCCGGGCTCGTGGTCATCGACTTCATCGACCAGGAACACCATTCGAACACGCGCAAGGTCGAACGCGCGATGAAGGATGCGCTCAAGAACGATCGCGCGCGGATCCAGGTCGGCCGGATTTCCAGCTTCGGCCTGATGGAAATGAGCCGCCAGCGCCTGCGCACCGGCGTGCTCGAGGCGACCACGCGCGAATGCCCGCACTGCGATGGCACCGGGCTGGTCCGCACCGCGTCGAGCGCGGGTCTTTCGGCGCTGCGCCTGATCGAGGACGAGGCTGCCAAGGGCAAGGGATCGGTCATTCGCCTGGCCGCCAGCACCGAAGCCGCGGTCTATCTCCTCAACGAGAAGCGCGCCGATCTGATGGAGATCGAACAGCGCTACCACGTGACCGTCGAAGTCGTGCCCGAGGGCGAGGACGAAGGCGCCAAGATGGTGGTGTCGAGCCACGGTCCCAAGCCGAAGGACGCGCCGCGTTTCGATCCGATCGTCCATGAGCAGGACGAGGACGACGACGAAGAAGAAACCGCCGAGGAAACTGCCGAGAACGACGGCGACGGCGAGAACGACGATGATCGTCCGCGCAAGAAGCGTCGTCGGCGCCGGGGCGGCCGTGGTCGCAACAAGAACCGTTCGCAGGACGACGACCGGGACGACAATGACGATGACAATGGCGACGACGGCAATGACGACGCCTCATCGGACAATGACAATGACGATGGCGACGACGGTGATGACAGTGGCAAGAAGCGCCGCCGTCGGGGTGGACGCCGTCGGGGTGGACGCGGCCGTGGCCGGAACGCNGACGAGGTGAACGCCGAAGACGCNCAGAACCTCGAACAGGTGTCGGAAGCCGTGGTCGACGACATGGCAGTCGTCGCCGGTCCGAGCGATTCCCCCGAAACGGCCGAAGCCGCCGCGGAAGAGGAAGAAAAACCCAANCCCAGGAAGCGGGCACCGCGCAAGAAGAAGGCCGACACCGAAGCGGCTGATCCGGCGACCGGCGAGGNCGAGGCCGAAGCCAAGCCCGCNCCGAAAAAGCGNGCCCCGCGCAAGAAGAAGGCANATGCCGAAGCNGGTGATCCGGNAACGGGCGAAAGCGAGGCCGAGGCCGAGGCCGAAGCCAAGCCCGCGCCCAAGAAGCGGGCTCCGCGCAGGAAGAAGGCGGAAGCCGAACCTGCCGCCGATGCCGCNGTGGAACCGGCCGCCGAGGCCCCCGCGGAACCGGCGCCCCAGCCCGCCCCTGCTCCGGCGCCTGCGCCCGAAGCTACGGAACAGCCGGCCCCGGCAGCTGAAGCCCCCAAGCCCAAGCGGGGCTGGTGGCAGCGGACTTTCGGCGACGAATAAGGACCTCGAGGGTCGGCGAGCCGCTGCGCTTGCCGGCCCTCAGGCCTTGCGCGCCACGCCCCATTCCATCCACCCCAGCACGCGCGGCGCCTTGTCGAGATAGGCCTGGCCCAGCGGTTCGACCGCGAAACCGGCACCGCGCAGCGCCGCCCCCACGGGGCGCGTCAGATTGCAGCCACCCGCCAGCGGTTTCCACAGTGGTTCGAGCCGCTCCTGCCACAGCGCCACGCCCGCATCCGGCGCGCGGCCGTGTTCGAGGAACAGCAGGCGGCCGCCCGGGGCCAGCACGCGGCGCATTTCGGCCATGACCCGCGCCGGATCATCGACCGAACATAGCGTATAGGTGCACACCACCGTATCGAACGAGCCATCGGGAAACGGGATGTCTTCCCCCGCGCCCTGGCGGATATCGACCGGCCATCCGCGCGCTTCGGCGCGCTGGCGCGCCCGGGCGAGCAATTTTCCATGCGGATCGATCCCGGAAAAGGCGGTTACCCTGTCGTGATCGTAAAGCGCCTGATTCAATCCGCCGCCGCAGCCCAGTTCGAACACCCTGCCGCGGGCGAGCGGGACGATGGCACGGCGGCGGTCTTCGATCCCCGGCTGGCCGCAGGCGCGCGTAATGAGCCGCGGCATCACATGCGCATCGTACCAGCGCTTCAACCCCATCGCGCGCTCCTCAGCCGCTTTTCCTGCCGTAAGGCTATCGCTTAACGATAATCCGGCAAGCACAAAATTCGTGACCGGCCCCGGGCCTGCGCCTAAAGCGCGGCGCATGAGCAACAAGATCGACCTGTTCCGCATCCCCGCCGCCGACAAGGAGCGGCTGCGCGTCCTGTTTCTGGCAAAGCACGCCGAATCCGGCGGATCGCTGCATGGCGAGGACGGCAACCATGCGGTCTATCACCATGAAGTGCTGACGACGCTGCGCGCCATCGGCCTCGATGTGACTCCCGCGAGCGACTTCACGGCACTGTTCGGTCCGACCGATCACGACTACCTGTTCACACTGCTCAACCGGGCCGGCTATCCGATGAGCGAGATGCTCGGCCCGCTGCTTGCGCAGCGCATCGGCCTGCCCGCGCTCGGTGCCTCCCCGATCCTGCGCGGCCTGTCGGATGACAAGCATCTGATGAAGACNGTGGCAGTGGCGCGCGGCGTGCCGGTGGCACCGTGGCTGATCGCGCGGCGGGGATGCCAGTGGATCCCCTATCCCGACTTCGCTTTCGAACGGCTGGTGGTCAAACCCAATGCGTCTTCCGCCAGCTGGGGAGTCAGCATGCCGACCGACTGGGAAACCGCCAAGAACGACATCGCCAAGCTGCATGCCGAGGGGCATGACGTGATCGTCGAACGCTACGAGGGTGCCTATGACGTGGTGGTCCCCGTCCTTGGCGGAGCCGAACCGATCCTGCTGTCGACCATGCGCTTCGAAATGCCGGGCGATGAAGGCAATTTTCGCTCCTACGAGGAAAAGCGCGGGCTGTCCGAAGGTCCGAAGGAACGGCTGGTGGCGATGAAGAACCCGGTCATGACGCGCAAGATCCGCGAATACACGCGCGCCATGCTGCCCGAACTGTGGCCGTTCGATTACGGACGTTTCGAGTTCCGCTATACTCCGACGACCGGCGAAGTGCTGTTCATGGAGGTCAATCTGTCGTGCAACCTGTGGTCGAAGAAGACCGTCTCGGGCGCGGCGCAACTGGCCGGGCTGACGCATGCCCAGCTGATCGAGCATATCGCGGCCTACAGCATGGACCGGCAGGGAGTGATCACGGCAGAACGGGTGCCGTTCGACCTGGCGATGATGCCCGAGGATGTCGGCGGCGAAACCATCGAAGTCTGACCCGCCATGCACCCCGCCGAACTCGCCTATTACGCCAAGAAGGCGTTCGCGCTGTTCCCCGGCGGGGCCGAAGCCGCCAGCGCCCCGGCCTTCGCTGCGCATTACGAGCGCCGCCGCCGCAGCCGGTCATCGGCGCGTGCAATGCTCGACCGGGGCATCGCGCGGGGCTTTGCCGCGTGGCTGCCATCACGAACCTTCGCTGTCGCGCGCAAGTACGGCATGGATGCGCAGTGGGAACGGCAGGCGCTGGCAATCGCGCGCGAACGCTTNGTCGATCCCAACGACATTGCGCTGTTCCGGATCGAGCGGCCCGAGGAGCTCGATCACTATATCCGGCGGTTCGAGGATGCGGGTTTCAACAAGATCATCAACTCGCAGGGATGGAGCCGCGCCTGCGTGCTGGTCGACAAGGCGGCGTTCTATCGCCGCTGCGCCGCGCACGGCCTGCCCCATCCCGCCGTGCANGCGGTCTACGATCGNGGATTGCGCGATTTTCGCCCCGCCCGCGGACACCCGCTGATTGCCAAGCCTACCCATGGCGAAGGCGGCCGCGGTGTCGCGCTGCTCCCCCATGCCGTGTCCNATATCACCGACCAGGCCGCCTTCGCCCAGGCGATCGCGCCCTATGTCGATGACCGGCAAGTGTGGGTGATCCAGCGCGCACTGGGCAACCACGCAGCGCTGGCGGACTATGCGATGGATGCGCTGGCGACTGCGCGGCTCACCACGATGCGCAATGAGACGGGAGAACCCGAACTGGTCAGCACCGTGCTTCGCGTGCCTTCGCTGCGCGGCCCGGTGATCGATAACATGAAGGCGGGCGGGCTGATCATGCCGGTCGATTTCGAAACCGGGCGCGCGGGTACCGCCTGCAAGGGCTATGGTGGCGGCGATTACGAATGCCATCCGGTCAGCGGCGCGGCCTTTGCCGATCTGCAGCTGCCCGATTGGGAAAAGGCCGTGGCGCTCGCCTGCCGCGCGCATGCCGCGGCGTTCCCCGAATATACGCTTATCGGCTGGGATATTGCGTTCACGCCCGACGGGCCGATGGTGGTCGAAGGCAATGCCAAGCCCGGGGTGCTGATGCCGCAGCGCAGCGGCCGCAAGGGTCTGGCAGGCCAGCGCTATGGCGAATTGCTCGCCTTCAATCTCGAGCGTGCCGAAACCGGGCGGGCGGGCGCGTTGGCCGCCTAGGCTGGAACGGCTTCGCCCTTCCAGTCGAACACGCCGCCGCTGTCCGCCACCGTCAGCCCGTCGATGACATTCAGCAGGTTGTCCGCCGCATCGGCTGGCCGGGTCAACTGCCCCGCGGGCAGATTGGCCTGGAAGGGTTCGGACAGCGCCGAATCCACCGTGCCCGGATGCAGGCCTGCCACGATCGCCTGCTTGTGCGTCCGGCCCAGCTCGATCGCAAAATTCTTGAGCAGCATGTTGAGCGCGGCCTTGCTGGCACGGTAGCTGTGCCACCCGCCGATGCGGTTGTCGCCGATCGATCCGACCCGCGCCGACAGCGCGGCGAAGACGCTGCGGCGGTCGCGCGGCAAGAGGGGCAACACGTGCTTGGCCACCAGCGCGGGGCCGATAGTGTTGAGCCGGAACACCTCGTCCATCGCCGCGCCGTCGATCTGCTTGTAGCTGCGTTCGGGGCCCGAGCCATCGGCCAGTGTCAGCACACCGCTCGCGACCACCACCAGATCGGGGGGCGCGTCGGCCATCGCGCCAGCGGCAGCGGCGATCGAGGCTTCGTCGGACAGATCGAAGCGAAAGGCGCGCAGGGCGGGGTCGGCTGCCGTGCCCGAACGGCTTCCTGCCCATACCTCGACGCCGCTTTCCGCCAGCCTCGTGGCCAGTGCGGCGCCGATACCGCCGGTGGCGCCGAAGATCGCGGCACGCCGAAAGGGGTTTCCTACATTCATCATACCGATCTAGACCTCCGGCAACCGCTCGTGGTTCCCTCGAATTCACCCGATTACCGGGCTTTTGGCGCAAGAAAGTGTTTTCGCTCTGGACCGTGTAACACCCGGTCCATGTTGTAGGACACCCGTTGCAGGATTTGCGTCATACATGGCCTTGCACCAAGCGCCCGAACCGCTAGATGGGTTTCGCAAAGCAACAGGACTGACAGCGTAATGGCGACCTTCACCCTTCCCAAGAATTCGAAGATCACCGGCAAGAGCCGCACTCACAAGGCTGAAGGCGGCGCGCGCATTCGCAAGTTCAAGGTCTATCGCTACGATCCCGACAGCGGCGAGAACCCCCGCTACGACACCTTCGAGCTCGACCTCGACGATTGCGGCCCGATGGTCCTCGATGCCCTGTTCAAGATCAAGAACGAGATCGACCCGACGCTGACCTTCCGCCGGTCGTGCCGCGAAGGNATCTGCGGTTCGTGCTCGATGAACCTCAACGGNAAGAACGGTCTCGCCTGCACCACCGCGATCGAGGATCTCAAGGGTGAGATCCGCATCACCCCACTGCCGAGCATGGACGTGATCAAGGACCTCGTGCCCGATTTCACGCATTTCTATGCGCAATACGCCAGCATCCGTCCCTGGCTGCAAACTGTCTCGACCACGCCCAGCGGCAAGGAACGGCTNCAGTCGCCCGAACAGCGCGAGAAGCTCGACGGGCTCTACGAATGCATCCTGTGCGCCTGCTGCTCGACCGCCTGCCCCAGCTATTGGTGGAATTCGGACAAGTTCCTCGGCCCGGCGATCCTGCTGCAGGCCTATCGCTGGCTGGCCGACAGCCGCGACGAGATGACCGGTGAACGGCTCGACCAGCTGGAAGACCCCTTCCGCCTCTATCGCTGCCACACGATCATGAACTGCGCGAATGTCTGTCCCAAGGGCCTGAGCCCCGCCAAGGCAATCGCCGAAACCAAGAAGATGATCGCCGAACGCGCGATCTGATGGCTCTGCGCGACGAGGTATTCGACCATGGCCCCGACCCGGAAAACCCCGGCTGGCGGCACTGGAACCTGAAGGACGAAACGCTGTTCAACGGCGCGGTGATGGGCAAGCTCATCACCCGGGTGGACGATGACGGGAAGGCGCGGCTGCGCATGTTCCCCGAACGGCGCCACCAGAACCTGCAGGGCATCATCCACGGCGCGGTGACGCTGTCGCTGATCGACATTTCGCTGTTCACCACCATGCACAATATCGGCAGCGGCAATGCCGGCCCGTCGGTNACGGTCGAGCTGTCGACCCAGTTCGTNGGCGGCGGCAAGCCCGACATGCCGCTCGACGCGGTGTGCGAGATCGTCCGCGAGACGGGCAGCATGGTGTTCGTACGCGGCACGGTGGTCCAGGAAGACCACGCGGTCGCCAGNTTNTCGGGCATCGTCAAGAAGATCAAGCCCCGCGCCGCCGCGTGACCGGAATGCTCGCCCGCTACGAGCGGCTCGTCTCGGCGGGCGAATTGCAGGCCGATCCCGACCAGCGCCGNGCCGCNCAGCGGCTCGACCGGCTGCAGAAGGACCTCGAGGCGGAGAGNTCGGGCGGGCTGCTCGCACAGCTGTTCAAGCCGAAGAAGGCGCGGCCCGAGGGCGTCTACATGTGGGGCGGCGTCGGGCGCGGCAAGTCGATGCTGATGGACCTGTTCGTCGAGACGCTGGGGATCGCCGAGAAACGCCGCGCACATTTCCACGAGTTCATGCTCGAGGTCGACCGGCGGATGCGCGAGCGGCGGACCAGCGATCCCGGCGATCCCACCGGCAAGGTTGCGCGCGATATCGCGGCCGATGTGCGCTGTCTCGCCTTCGACGAGATGGTGGTGAACAACACCGCCGATGCCGCGATCATGGCGCGGCTGTTCACCGCGCTGATCCGCGACGAGGGCGTGACCGTGGTCACCACCAGCAACCGCCCGCCGCGCGATCTCTACAAGGACGGGCTCAACCGCTCGCTGTTCCTCCCGTTCATCGATCTTGTCGAAGACGAAATGGACGTGCTGCCGCTCAACGGTCCGACCGATTACCGGCTCGACCGGCTGGGCGATATCGCGACGTGGCACGCCCCGCTGGGCGACGAGGCGACCGCGCAGGTGCGCGAGGCCTTTTTCCGCCTCACCGATTACGCGCCCGAGGATGCCGAACACGTTCCCAGCGCCGAACTGGACCTGGGCGGCGGGCGGACGATCCACGTGCCCAAGAGCCTCAAGGGCGTGGGCGTGTTCAGCTTCAAGCGGTTGTGCGGCGAGAACCGCGGGGCGGCGGACTATCTCGCGATCGCGCATGCCTATCACACCGTGATCGTGGTCGGCGTCCCCGCCATGTCGCCCGACAACCGTAACGAGGCGATCCGCTTCACCAAGCTGATCGACGCACTCTACGAGAACGGCGTCAAGCTGTTCGTCACCGCGGCGGCCGAACCCGAAGACCTCTACACCGCCGGCGACGGCGCGTTCGAGTTCGAGCGCACGGTCAGCCGCCTCAAGGAAATGCAGAGCGCGGATTACATGGCGCGGGGTCACGGCGCCGCCTAGCCGGGCCGCAAGGCAGTTACATCGGTGTTTCTTGACGGCTTTCGCGCCGCCCCCACATCGCCCGCATACCGGCGTCAACACCCCGCCGATGTGAGACTGAACCATGATCGATATCCGACCCTTCGCCACGCTTGGCCACGCCGACCACGGCTGGCTCGACGCGCGGCACCATTTCAGCTTCGCCAATTACCACGACCCCGACCGGATGGGCTGGGGCAGCATCCGCGTGTGGAACGACGACACCATCGCGGCGCAGAGCGGCTTTCCCCCGCACCCGCACCGCAACATGGAAATCGTCACCTTCGTGCGCAGCGGGGCGATCACGCACCGCGACAGCCTCGGCCATGAAGGCCGCACCGCCGCCGGCGACGTGCAGGTGATGAGCGCGGGCACCGGGATTACCCATGCCGAGATGAATCGGGAGGACGAAGCGACCACGCTGTTCCAGATCTGGATCATTCCCGATCGGCAGGGTGAGCAGCCCGGCTGGGGCCAGCGCACCTTTCCCAAGGCCACGCGCGAAGGCGGCTTCGAAGTGCTCGCCAGCGGCGATGCCGAAGCGGATGATGCGCTGCCGATCCGGACCGATGCGAAGGTCGCCGCGGCGACGCTGGCGAAAGGCCAGAGCGCGGTCTGGACCACTTCGGGCGAACGCCACCAGTATCTGGTCGCGCCCAAGGGTCGGGTCACGGTCAATGGCCGGGAAGCGCAGCCGCGCGACGGGATTGCCGTGACCGGCGAGAGCGAAATCGTGGTCGAGGCGCTCGACGACGCCGAAGTCGTGCTGGTCGACGCGCGCTAGGCGCTGGGGGCGAGATGGCGGAGCGATCGCTCCAGCATCAACAGCTGCCACAGCACCCGGCCATGGTCGCTGCGTCCGGAAATATGGTCGTCCGCGAGGCGTGACAGCGCCTTGCGGGCGAACCATCCGCTCCCGGTAAGCAGTTCGCTCGCGGCGACCGCCCTCGCCTCGCCCGCCAGCGGACCGCGGAACCACTCCGCCAGCGGGGTCACGAAGCCCTGTTTGCGGCGATAGAGGATGTCTTCGGGCAGATACCGCTCCATCGTGTGCTTCAGCAGCCATTTGCCAGTGGTGCCGCGCAGGCGCTGGCGCTGCGGCAGCCGCGCCGCGAACTCGATCAAGCGATGATCCAGCAGCGGCTCGCGCGTCTCCAGTCCCGCCGCCATGCTTGTCCGATCGGTCTTGGTCAGGATGTCGCCCGGCAACCAGAACTTGAGATCGGCATATTGCGCCCGGTCGAGCCCGCTGCGCGNGGGAGCATCGCGCATCGTTTCNTCGAAAGACTGTTCGGCGCGGTACTCCCCGCGTTCGCGGAGCATGGTATCNCCATACAGCGNCTTGCGNTGCTCGGGCGCCAGAATGGCGAGCGCGCGCGCGTAGCCGGCCTCGCCNCCNGCCGANAGCGCCAGCAAAGTGGACTTGGCGCGCAGCGGTCGCGGNGCCCAGTCGGCCTTGGGCCACACCTTCCCCAGCGAACCGAACAGCGGCTGGCGCAAGGTGCGGGGCAGAACCGAGCGTGCCTGTTCCTCGCGCGCATGGAACATCTGNCGGCGGTACCCGGCNAACGCCTCGTCGGCCCCGTCGCCCGACAGCGCCACGGTGACATGCTCCCGCGCCAGNTGGCATACGCGCAAGGTCGGCAGCGCGCTGGCGTCGGCGAAGGGTTCGTCGAAGATTGCCGCGATGCTGTCGATCGCATCGAACTGGTCGGCCGATACGATGCGTTCGTGGTGATCGGTGGCGAACAGCTCGGCCACCTGCCGCGCGTATCGGGTCTCATCCACGCTTTCGACATCGAAACCGATCGANCAGGTGGTCACGGGGCTGTTGCTGGCCTCGCTCATCAGCGCGACGACCGACGAGCTGTCGACACCGCCCGACAGGAATGCCCCCANNGGNACGTCGGCGACCATCCGGCTGCCCACGCCTTCGCGCATGCGGTGCAGCAGCTGCGCCGACAGGTCGCGCGTGCCGCCCTTTTCACGCTCGGCGAAGGACACGTCCCACCACTGCCGCTGCGGCTCCGGCGTACGCCCATGTTCGAGCAGCAGGAAATGGCCCGCAGCGAGCTTCTCGACGCCTTTCAGGACGCTGCGGTGATCGGGGACATAGCCCCAGGTCATGTAATCCTCGATCGCCAGCGGATCGATCGTGCGGCGCAGCAGCGGATGGGCAAGCAGGCCCTTGAGCTCGCTCGCGAAGGCCAGCGCCCCGCCTTCGAGCCGCGCGAGATAAAGCGGTTTGACCCCCAGCCGGTCGCGCGCGAGGAACAGCTGGCGCCGGTCGCAGTCATAGAGCGCGAAGACGAACATTCCCTCAAGGCGGTGGAGGCAATCGGGGCCCCATTTCCGCCAAGCGGCAAGAATGACCTCGGTATCGCCATCGGTATGGAACTGCGCGCCGTCCTGGATCAGTTCGCGCCGCAGTTCGCGGTAATTGTAGATCTCGCCATTGAAGACGATAACCGCGCGCCCGTCGGCGGAATGCATCGGCTGCGGCGAACCTTCGAGGTCGATGACCGACAGCCGGCGATGTCCCAGCCCCACTCCGGGCGCGGTCCATACNCCGCTGCCGTCGGGTCCGCGATGCGCAAGCGCATCGGCCATCCGTTCGACCCGCCTGGGATCGACCGGCTTGACCGTTTCGTAATGGAAAATCCCCGCGATGCCGCACATGCGGGGCTGCCTAGACCAGCCGCGCGGCGACGGCAAAGCATCCTGCGGCAAGCAGGATCGCGGCAAGGACGAGATTGCGGTCTGCGCCCGGCCCTTCCCACCGCGCGACATGCGGCAGCGCGGCGATCCCGGCGGCGGTCCAGCCAGCCTCTTCGGGTTCGCGCTCGAACCAGCGCCAGGCCACCCCCAGCACCAGCGCCAGCACCAGCGCGAAGAAGAACCAGCCGTAGACGATATGGTCGAACCCGCCAGCGGCTTCGGCGCCGACATATTGCGCAAGGAAGATCGTCGCCCAGGCGCGGATNCCATTGGCGATGATCGGAACGACGACACAGGCGATCAGGAACCACGCCCTGCGGTTCCAGCTGGCGAAACAGGTATGCGCGACCAGCAGCCCCAATGCGAGCATGGCGACGAGGAACTTCACGCCCGAGCATTCCTCGGCAACGATGAACAAGCCCGCGGGCGTATCGATGAGAATGCCGCTCGCCACCGTTTCGATACCGCTCCACCGGGTCAGCGCGGTGGCGATTTCTGCAGTGACCATCTGCAACGGGGGAATGATCTCGTCGCCGAACGGCACCAGCACGAAGGCATAGGCAAGCGGAAAGGCCAGCACGAGCCCGGCGCGCAGGCCCCACAGCGCCAGCACGGCGCCTTGCAATGCCATCACCGCTCCGCCCTGCGCGATGGTGTTGATCGCGATCTCGCGGCCCACGAACCAGACGGCGAGGCCCAGCACCAGCCATGCGAGCCCGGGCCACCAGCCCCGCAGCCCGGCCCGCGCCAGTTCGTCGCGCCGGATCCACCCGAGCCACGCAATGATCGGCGGAACCAGCAGGATATGGCTGTAGGTGTCGATGTTCCACCACTGATGCGCCATCGCGCGCCATTCCGCGAATGTCAGCGCCACCAGCACGAGCGCGGCGAGCGCCAGCATGGCCCCGGGTATGGCGAACGCGCCCTTGCGCGTGGCAGNTGCGGCCGGACTACGGAGCATCGTGCGGCGCGCCCGCGCAGGCCAGGATTTCGCTCAATGCCCGTTCNACGCTTTCCCAGCTCATCTCGTCGATCACGAACTTGCGGGCCGCCTGTCCCATCGCCTCGGCCCGGGGCGGATCGCCCAGCAGGCCCGTGATCCGGGCGAGCATCGCTGCGCCNTCGGCAGGAGCAATTGCGAAATGGCATCCGTCCCGTGCCTCTATGCCGGTCGCGGCCCCCGGCGTCAGCACCACCGGGCGCGCCATTGCCATCGCCTCGAGCACCTTGTTCTGTACCCCCCGCGCGATCAGCAGCGGCGCGACGACGAGGTCGGCCGATTTAAGGAAGGGTCGCACGTCGGGAACTTCGCCCCATACCCGGACGCCGTTTTCGCCATGCCGTCTGGTCAGCGCGGGCACCGGGGCGCGGCCGACGACATGCAACCGCGCACGGCTGTAGACACGGCGCAGATCGCNCATGACGTTGTCGATCAGCCACTGGGCCGCCGCGACATTGGGAGCGTAGTCCATCTGCCCGGTGAACACGAGCTGCGGATCCTCGCCCTCGTCGAGATCCTGCTGCCGGGCGACGGTTTGCGGATCGAATATCTGCGCGTCGATGCCGTTGCCAAGGGCCAGGCAGGTGGCTGCNCCGGGATCGACCAGCCGCGACGTGAACAGTTCCACCTCGTGCCCGCTGATGAGGAGCACCCGGTCGGCGCGCGCGGCAATGCGTTCCTCTTCGCGCGCGAGCAGCCGGCCCTCGCGCCGGTTGAGCCAGACGCGCCGCCCGGCATCGGCATAGGCTTCGAACTTCGCGCTATCGACATCGCAGAGGTCGACGATCACCCGTCCGGTGAAGCTGTCGGGCACATATTGGGCCATCTGTCCCGAAAAGACGAAGATCGTCTCGATCCGGTGATTGCCCAGCGTCTTGGCGACATAGCGGTGCATCGCGGCATCGTCGAATGCGGTGAGGCTGACCGGCTTGCGTTTCAGCACTGCCTCGGCCCCGGCGAGCGCCAGCGGCTTTTTGCGTTCGATCAGCGCATGGGTGCGCGCCAGCGCGGCGAGCGCCGATTTCTGCGCCAGGTCCGTCTCGGTCTCGCCGAAGGTGCCGACATGGACCGGCCCGCGCTTAACCAATGCCCNCAGCAGATGGTGCGAACGGATCTTGTCCCCGCGGTCGGGCGGGAACGGCACGCGGTGCGCCAGGAACAGTGTTTCGCCCATGCTAGCCGAGCCCGCGGGCGATCCACGGCCCCAGGCGGTTCGCCACCGGCAAAGGGAGCCGCTTCCACAGCGCGATCTTCGCCGAATAGCCGGCATCGGTCGGATCGATATTGCGCGGCGCGNTGCCCGGCGGCGACCATTNGTAATAGGTCAGCGGCGCGGGCGTAAAGCCCCAGTTCTTCTTGAACGCATAGGGCCCGCTGCCGGTTTTCGAGCGGCCGAAATCGAACCTCGTGCATCCCCGCCGCCGGGCATGGGTCATCAGTTCGTAATACATGCGCTCGTTTGCCCTCAGTCCGCGCGCGCTCCATGTGCCGCCGCCCCAGAAGGGCATCACTGTTCCCCGGTGATAGAGCGAGAGCACACTGGCCACGGGAAGTTCCCCCTGACGGACGGTAAGGATATCGGCGTCGTCGCCAAACGAATCGAGCACAGCATCGAACAGTGTCCGCGGAAACACGGGCGTGCCGAGGTTGCGGACGCTCTGTGCATAGACCGCATAATGCGCGGCGCGTTCGGTCTCGGCGGTGCCGGTGGTAACCGTCAGATCGTGCTTGAGGCCCTTGCGTACCTCGGCGCGCGCCTTGCGCGGNATGGCCAGCAGCTGCGCCTCGTCATCGGCCGCNAGCTCGGCGGCGAAATTGGCGTGCTTGCCGCNTATCGTGGTCCAGTCCGCCGGCGCGCTTCCCCCGCGCAGTTCGACGCTGGCCGCGCTAAGGCGGCCGGCCAGTTCCTCTGCCGCGCGGCACAAGCGTCGTGCATCGTCGTCCCGCGCTGCCAGCACGCCGCCACCGACCCCGAAGCCACTGGAAACGAGCGCGCGGCCGAACAGCGGNGAATGCACGTCGCTGAGTGGAAGCCAGCCNGCCAGNCGGCCTCCGCGTTCGGCGATCAGGCCGCGCGCGCTGTTGCCCGTGCCGTGCGCGATGGCCTGCAGCCACAACGGACGATGGAAGACCTCCCCCTCATTCGCCGCGACGAATGCCTCGATCGCTTCCGCTTCGCCCCGATCGGCAAGGTCTGCCTCGCGTATGACGGGAGTGTGCACCATCGGGGCGTTCATGCCGCCCAGTCCAGGCTCCGCGNCTGTTCGCGCGCGGCCAGCGCGTCCATCCGCCCCCATTCGAAATCGCCCAGCAGGCCGGACAGCTTGCCCGCCATTTTGGACAGATTGGTATAGTGGCGCAGTCGCGATCGCAGCGGCGCGCCCGCTACGCGCGGTTGCCCGGGATCGATTTCCCACGGGTGGAAATAGAACACCGCGGGGTGTCCTTCGCGGTTCACCTGCCGGATCGCCCAGCGGCTGAATCCATAGGGCAGGACACGGAAAAAGCCGCCGCCGCCCGCCGCCAGNCGNTTCCCGCGCAGCATTGCGGTCGTNACCGGNATTTCGACGAGATCGCTTCCGGAAACCGGCGCGAAGGCAAAGCGCGGNGCCTCGGGCCAGCCATANTGGTCGTGCANCACCGGCGCGACCGATGACGAATAGNCATAGCCGTGTTCCGCCAGCACGTCATGCGCCCACGCATTGCGCGAATCGATCGAGAAGCTCGGCGCCCGGTATCCGGTGATCGCCTGCCCGCCCGCATCCTCCAGAATGGCGCGGGCGCGCATGAGGTCCGCGGCGAATTCATCACGGCTAAACGTGAAGACGCGCGTGTGGTCATAGCCATGGCTGGCAAGTTCGTGCCCGCGATCGACGATGGCGCGCATTGCGGCGGGGTTGCGTTCGGCGACCCAGCCTAGCGTGAAGAAGGTTGCCTTGACCTTGGCTTCATCGAACAGGTCGAGGATGCGTGCGACATTGTCGCCCACGCGCAGTTCGAGCGCGTCCCAGTCGCTGCGCGCGATCGTGTTTTCGAACGCGCCGACCTGGAACCAGTCTTCCACATCGACCGACAGGCCGTTGACGACGGTAGTCTCGTTCAACGCACCCTCCCCGGCATCACGCTGCGGCGCGCGAACCCTGCGATTCGAAATAGTCGATCATCATCGCGAGCACATGGCGCAGCGAGCGTTCCTGCTCGTCGAGGCGCGCCTCGATGGCGGACAGGCGCTCGCCGGTGTCACCAGACGCTTCGCCTGCCGCAGGCGCCTTGGCGAGCTTGTCCACTTCCTCGCGCATGGCACGCAGATGCTTGTCGCGTTCGGCGAAGGCAGCTTCGATCGCCTGGATCTGGTGATCGAGCAAGCCGGTCTGCTGCGGATCCGCACCGGTGGCCGCATCCGTCGCAGGCTTGCCGCCCTTCGCGCCGGTTGTCGCCGCGGTGGCTTCGGCCTGCCGCGCTTCCTGCCTGGCCCGGGCGATCGCTTCGAGCGCGCGGCCATCGCGGTCGGGCCGCGGCTTCGCGACATGGTCTTCGGCCGGTGCCGCATCGCCGGACATCTCCTCGACCACCGTGTCGAGCATCTCGACATCGAGCCGGGACTTTTCCTCGACCGAACCCAGCAGCAGCAACCGGGTCATGACCTGGTTGATCTTGCGCGGAATACCGCCGGTCGCCTTGTGCAGCTTGACCCACATGCTCCCGTCGAGTTCGGGATGCTCGTCCCAGCCGACATGGCGCAGGCGATGCTCGACATAGGGTTCGATCTCGCCCGGCTGCATCGGTTCGAGATGGTGTGCGGCGATGACGCGCTGGCGGAGCTGCTCGAGCTCGTCCGAATGCGCCAGCAGCTGCTTGAACTCGGGCTGGCCGAGCAACAGCGTCTGCAGCAGCGGGTGCGAACCGAGCTGGAAGTTCGACAGCATCCGCAGTTCTTCGAGCGCGCCGATTGACAGGTTCTGCGCCTCGTCGACGATCAGCAGCGCCCGGCGGCCATTGCGCGCCTCTTCGTGCAGGAACATCTCGATCGCTGCGAGGTCGGCAGCCTTGTCGCCGCCCGCGTCGAGCCCGAAGCTGCGCGCTGCGACATGGATCATTTCCTCGCCATCGAGCGCGCTGGTCACCACTTCGCCCACGGTCATGCGGTCGCTGTCGAGCTTCTGCTTGAGATGGGCCACCAGCGTCGACTTGCCCGAACCGACCTCGCCGGTGATGACGACGAAGCCTTCGCCCTGGTTGAGGCCGTACCCGAGATAGCTCAGCGCCTTCTTGTGCGTGACGCTTTCGTAATAGAACGCCGGGTCGGGCGTAAGCTGGAAAGGACGCTCGCTGAAATGGTAATATTCTTCGTACATCTGCGCAGTCCTATCAGAAATCGTACCGCAGGCCGAGCAGGGCCGATGCAGTGGTGAAATTGTCGGGCGCGATATCGCTGTCGAGCATCGAGATCGCCACCGCCGCGCGCGCCGAGAGATTGCGGATGACCTCTTCGCTGTAGCTGGCCGATCCGCCAATCGCGGTCACGTCTTCGGCACCCGCCGTTCCGCTTTCGAAGCGGTTGGCAAAGCTGTTGACCGAGAAGCGACCGCGCTGGCCGACCGGGCCGGACAAGCCGGCCGTCACGTAGTAGCTTTCATCAACGAGGCCGTCGGCCAGTTCGAGCACCGTGCCGGGCGCACCGATGAATTTCCGGCGATCGTAGCCCGCGCCGATGCTGGCGGTCATGCGGCCGATCTGGCGGCTGTAGCTGCCGACCACGCCGCGGCCCCGGAAGACCGAAGAGCGGAGCGAACCAAGCAGGCCGTCGAGGCAGCCGCTGCCGTCGATCGAGCTGACGCAGCCGGTCAGCTCGCCCGTGACCGGATCGCGCGAGACGGTGAAATCGGTGGGCAATGCAGCGAGCGAATTGTTGAGCCGGCCGCCGAAGCCCTGAATGCCGTCATAGACACCGATCTGCAAACTGCTGCGGCTGCTCGGCCGCCAGCTGAAGCTGCCGTAGAAGGTTTCGCTGTCATAGCGATGGCCGAACCGCGCTTCGAGCTGCGTCCGGCTGCTGGGCGACCATACGACCCCGACATCCCAGATGAGGCCGCTGGCTTCATAGGCGATGATCCGCGGGCTCGCCTCGTCGGTAATGAAACGGCCATTGTCGCCGATGACCGGGTTGCCCGCGGCATCGCGCACCGCATCGCGGCTCGACACTTCGACGTCCTCGATGCCCGCACCCGCGACGATTGCCAGCGTCGGCGTGACGGGAACGGTCACGTCTCCGCGGACATAGGCATCGCGCACGCGCTGATCGAGGTTGGAGACATCTTCCTGGTAGTATCCGGCACCGACCCCGAGACCGACCGGGAGCGGCTGGCCGGGACGCGTGCCCGCGCGCACGCTGGCGCTGTGCGAAACGCTTTCGTCGAACAGGTCGGCAGCGGTGCCTGTGGCGGTGATGAAATCGGGGCTGTCGACGCGCGTATAGCCGATACGGTAGTTCGCGTTCACTTCGACATCGCCCGCGCGCGTCTGCAGTGTGGGTCCGGCATAGGCGGAGTATGTCTGGGTCGAAAGCGTATCGTCGACGATCGGATTGATCACCGAACGGCCCTGCGCATCCACGCGCGTGCTGCTGGCCAGCGCGCCCGCTTCCACCGTCAGGACGCGCGGGATGATCGAGGCATAGCCGCGCGCCACGCCGGTGATCGTATCCGAATCGGCGCCGTTGGACTGGTGCGCGAAATTGCGTTCGTAACGCACCGACACGCTGCCGCCGTTGTTGCGCCCGGCGATCGAGGCGTCGACCCCTGCGGCAAGTTGCGTGTAGGTAACCACATCGCTGCCCGGCGATATCTGCCAGCTCGCCAGCGAATTGGCCTCGATATAGGGATCGATGCTGGTGCGCCCGCCGCCAGTGGACACGCCTTCGGCCGCGCTGCCCGCCGAACCGCTGTCGGCCCCCTGGTAGGACTGGGCCTGCAGCGGCGCGGCGCCAAACAGCGCAACAGCCGTCGCGGCGCTTGCCAGATAGGGTGTTTTCATTCGGTAGATCATGGGCTTACTCGCCATATCCGTAATAGGTTCCGAACCTGCGCCCGCTGGGGCTGAAGGTCGCATCGTTGAGCAGCAGCTTGATGTCGGGACAGGCCGAAAGCAGGTCGACCGCATCTTCCAGCGCCGCGCGCCCGGTCAGATCGGCGCGGGCGACCAGCAATGCCTGGCCCACCTGCTTGGCAAGCTCGGCAGCCGGCGTCGCGGCGAGTGCCGGAGGGCTGTCGAACACGATGATCCGGTTGCGCGCGCCGCGCGTGAGCTGGTCGAGCACATCGCGGGTGCGTTCGCTCGAAAGATATTCGCTGTCACGTCCGGTGCGCTTGCCTGCGGGCAGGACGAACAGCCCGGGAATATCGGTACCGACGACGAAATCCGCGACCTGCGCAGCAGGGTCGGACAGCACGTCCATGAAGCCCGCGGNTTCCTGCAGGCCGAGTTTCTCCATGACCGACGGATTGCCGAAATCGGCATCCACCAGCAGCACTTCCATGTCGCGTTCGCCCGCCAGCGCGATGGCGAGATTGAGCGCACAGAAGGTCTTGCCCTCGTTGGGGTGCGGCGAACAGACCAGCACGCGGCGCGCCAGCTGGCTGCCCTCGGTCTTGGTGGTGGCCAGCACCTGGCGCTTCACGATGCGGAATTCCTCGAGCAGCGTCGATGCCCCGCCATCGGGATCGATCAGGCCCTGCTCGCGCAGCATGGCGCGCACGATTTCGCGTTTCGGACCGGTAAAGGCGACTACCGGGCGGTCGGGTTCCACATCGGCGGGTGGGGCCGCGGCTGGCTCGGGAACGGCATGCGCATCGCTCGCGCGGCGCTGCGGTACGGGTGCCGGCGCGGGCGTCGGCGTCACCTCGATGGTCCGCCGCGGGGCGAATTTCTTCGCCTTGTCGCTGTCGAGCTTGGCTGGAACCGCGGCGGGAATCAGCCGGTCGAAGCCGAAGGTGCCGCTGGCGCGTTCGAGAAGCGATGCCCGCTTGGGCTTGCCATCATCATCGTTCGACGGCTCTATCTGCGTGGGTTTGTTCACTGCCATGTTCCCTCAGGCCACCGATCCGACCTGGACGATCTCGACGACCAGCAGCAGGAAGCATACCGCTCCCAGCGCACCGACACCGGCGAAGAATTGCTTCAGACGGAGTTTCTGGTGCTTGCGCGCCGCTTCGGTGACCGAACGCGAAATCGTCCCGATCACCGGCAGGTCGAGCGAGCGCTCGAGCTTGTCCGCGGTGGTGAAGCTCGAACGGAGCTGGCCGAGGACGAATGCGGCCCCCGCGCCCGCGCCGAGGCCGACGATCAGCACGCCCAGCAGCAGCAGCGGCCGGTTGGGAGCCGCGGGATTGCGCGGCGCGGTGGGCGGGTCGATCACCTCGAACTGGAACGCGCTGCGTTCGGTTTCGACCTGCCCGCGCAGCCGCATTTCCTCGCGGTCGTTGAGCAGGTCGTCATACTTGTCCTTCAGCACTTCGTAGTCGCGGCTGATGCGATTGGCTTCGGCCGCCACGGCAGGCTCGTTGGCCTGCGCGGCGATCAGCGCGGAAATGTCCGATTGCACCGCCGCCTTGCGGGCCTGCAGCGCCTGCACATTGGCCTGGCGTTCGGCGCGGATCGACATCAGCGAAGTATAGGCCGGGTTGGGCGAACCGCCCGAACCCGCCGGTTCGCTGGCTGCCTGTTCGCGCAGCGAGGCGATCTGGCGCTGCTGCGCCTGCACGTCGGGATGGCTGTCGGTCAGGCCGCGCGCACGCATGGCCGAGAGGTTCGATTGCGCCTGCATCAACGCCCCGCGTGCGCCCCCGCCCCCGGCGGTCACGATGCTGCGCGGCGTGCTGGCGATCTGGCCGTTGATGGCCGCCAGCGCGCTTTGCGCCGCGGCGATATCGGCGTCGATCCCGCGCATTTCGGTGCGCATCGTCTGCAGGCGACCGGTCACGGTGCCAGTGCCGCCGATCAGGTCGGGGTGTTCCGCCTCGAAGGCCAGGCGCCGCTGTTCGGCGGCTTCGAGCTCGGCCTTGCGGTCGTCGAGCTGCTGGTCGAGAAACGCGATCGTATCGGCGACATCGCCGCGGTTGCCCGCGATGTTCGATTCGCGGAAGATATCGATCAGCTTCTGGACCACGTCTTTCGCCAGCGCGGCGTTCTCGGCATCGCTCAGGCTCGACTTGCCGACCGTCGCNGTGATCGTGAACAGATTGTCCTGCTCGCTCTCGACCACGATGTTCTCGGTCAGGCTCTGCACCGCGCTCTGCATCTCATTGTCGGTGGCGACCTTTTCGCCCAGCTTGGTGCTGCGCACCACGCGCTCGAGATTGACCGCGCTGACCAGCGTCTGGCGGACCTTTGTGATCGCCTGCTTGCCGTCGCCGGAAATCTCCAGCTGCTCGGACAGGACATCCTCGAGCTCGACATAGATCCGCGCCCGGCTTTCATAGCTGTTGGGGATGAACGCAACCGCCAGCCAGCCGAGGATGCACACGGCCCAGGCCACCGCGAGCGCGAGCCAGCGGCGGTTCCACACCGTATGCAGCGCGCTGCGAAGTTCTTCGACGACTTCCTGCATGCCCCCGCAGTCCCCTAGAAGGTGCTTTCGGGGATGATGATCACATCACCCGGCTGCAGCAGCACATTGGCCTTGCTGTCGCCCCGCTTGAGCAGATCGGTCAGGCGCAGCGCATATTCGCGCTGGCGGCCGAGCTGCTTGTCGAAACGGATCAGCTTGGCGCGATTGCCGGCGGCGAACTCGGACAGGCCGCCGACCGCGATCATCGCGTCGAGCACGGTCATGTTCGCGCGGTAGGGCAGCGAGGCCGGTTGCGCCGTGGCGCCGACAATGCGGATCTGCTGGCTGAAGGTCCCGGCAAATTCGTTGACGATGACCGAGACCAGCGGATCCTCGATATACTGGCTGAGCTGGAGGCGGATATCCTCCTCGAGCATCGATGGCGTCTTGCCCACCGCCGGCATGTCCTTGACCAGCGGGATGGTGATGCGGCCATCGGGGCGCACCTGGATCTTCTCCGCACCCAGTTCGGGATTGCGCCAGACATGGATGGTCAGCTGGTCGAGCGGACCGATCACATATTCCTCGCCCGGGCCTTCCTGCATGGCGACGAAAGTCGCGGGGGGAAGCTCGGTGTTGCCGCCGNCGGCACAGCCCGCCAGCATCAGCATGGGTGCGGCGCATCCGGCAAAAAGCAAGCTTGGTCGGTTCAAACGCATGTATCTATCCCGGCATCTGTCCACGGCCGTTTCGGACGCCGATTGCGCCCGTTGGCCCCTGTTTGGGAAGACTATTGCCCAAGAAAGGTGAACATACAGTTAGCCATAGCGCCCGGGAACCGCAGAAACCGCAGGATTCGCGGGCCTTACCCCGCCACGTTCACACCAGCATTTCGGCCGCCGGCCCCTGTCCGAGGAAGGCGCTGGGTGACGCGCTCGCGCCATAGGCACCCGCGCAGAACACCGCGACCAGATCGCCCACCTCGGCGCGGGGCAGATGCGCCTTGTCCGCAAGCCGGTCGAGCGGGGTGCACAGGCAGCCGACCACATTCGCGGTTTCTTCCGGTTCGGCGGCAAAGCGGCTGGCGATCGCCACCGGATAATTGCGCCGGACTACCGTGCCGAAATTGCCCGATGCCGCCAGCTGGTGATGCAGGCCGCCATCGGTAATCAGATAGGTTTCGCCGTAGCTGTCCTTGCGATCGACGATACGTGTGAGATAAACCCCAGCTTCGCCAACAAGATAGCGGCCGAGTTCAAGAAAGAGTTCAGCATCGGCCAGCGTCTCGGGCAGGTGCGCGAAGCGGTCGTGCAGCGCGGCCCCTACGGCAGCTATGTCCAGCGGCTCGTCACCCGGGAAATAGGGAATGCCGAAGCCGCCCCCCATGTTGAGCTTGGGCAGCTTGACCCCCGCCTCGCCAGCCAGGCGATCGGCGCAGTCGAGCACTTTCGCCTGCATGTCGATCACCGCTTCGGCCGACAGTGCCTGGCTGCCGGTAAAGATATGCAATCCGCGAAATTCGCAGNCTGCCGCNATGATNCGNGCGATCAGTGCCGGCACCCGTTCGGCATCGATCCCGAATGGCTTGGGGCCGCCGCCCATCTTCATCCCCGATCCCTTGAGTTCGAAATCGGGATTGACGCGGATCGCCATCCGCGGCGTCTTGCCGAGCCGCGCNGCGATACCCAGCGCGCGGTCGGCCTCGGCCTCGCTTTCGAGGTTGAGCGTGACGCCTGCNGCAATCGCCGCNTCCAGNTCGCNGTCGCGCTTGCCCGGCCCGGCGAAACTCACCCGCGTCAGGTCGAAACCCATNGCCCGGACCATTTCCAGCTCGCCGCCCGATGCGATATCGAGCCCGTCCGCTAGCGTCGANACATGCTCAAGAACCGGCGCGAAACTGTTGGCCTTGATNGCATAATTGATCTTGATCCGGTCGGGCATCGCCGCGCGCAGATCGGCGAAGCGGTGCGTTATCAAATCCTTCGAATAGACGAACAGCGGGGTCCGCCCCGCAGCCTCGACCCAATGACTGGCGGGCTTGCCGCCGATGGCCAGCTCGCCGCCGATCGCGGTATAGCCCGCGGGAATGGGTCCCAGCGGCTTCATGCGCCGATCTCCGTGGCGATCGCGGTCCGGTCGAGTTTGCCGTTGGGATTGAGCGGCAGCGTGTCGCGCCAATGGATCACGTGCGGTTGCATGAAATTGGGCAGTTCCTTCTGCAGGGCCTTGCGAAGGCCGCTTTCGGGGTCGTCCGAGCCTACGGCAGGACGCACGACGAGATGGATCGCGTGACCGAGGCGTTCGTCCTGGACCCCGAGCGCGACCGCTTCGGCCACCAGGCCGCTCGCCACGGCAGCGCTCTCGATTTCCTGCGGGCTGATACGGTTCCCCGCGCTCTTGATCATCGCATCGCGCCGTCCGACGAAATGGAGCAGCCCGTCCGCATCGCGCAAGACCCGGTCGCCCGACCAGACGGCCGTGCCGCCATATTCGGACATCGCCGGGGCCGGCTTGAAGCGTTCGGCTGTACGCTCGGCATCCTGCCAGTACCCCTGCGCCACCAGCGGTCCGCAGTGCACCAGTTCGCCTTCCTGACCCGGTCCGGCCAGCGAACCATCGTCGGCCATCACCAGTATCTCGGCGAAGGGAATGGCCCGGCCCATAGATGTCGGATGGGTATCAACCAGCACCGGATCGAGATAGGTCGAACGGAATGCCTCGGTCAGGCCATACATCGGAAAAAGTTGTGATTGCGGGAACATGCCGCGCAAATCTCGCACGAGGTCGAGCGTCAGCGCGCCGCCGGAATTGGTCAGCCGCCGCATGCTCCCGATCGCCTCCGCAGGCCATTCGACGTCGGTCAGTTGCAGCCACAGGGGCGGCACCGCAGCGAGCGTCGTCACCGCATGCCGGGCGCAGGCTTTCGCCACATCGCGCGGGAAGAGATAATCGAGCGGGACCACGCAGCCCCCCGCATACCAGGTCGATAGCAGCTGGCTCTGGCCGTAATCGAAACTCAGCGGGAGCACCGCCAGCGTCACATCGTCCTCCGCCATGCCGAGGTAATGCGCCACGCTGACCGCGCCCAGCCACATATTCGCATGGCTCAGCATGACGCCCTTGGGCCGGCCGGTCGAACCGCTGGTGTAGAGGATGGCCGCCAAGGCGTCCGGATCGTGCGCGGATGGCCCTGCATGGTCGCCCTGCGCTTCGGCCAGCGCGAAGACATCGGCTTCGTCGATCGGCGAACACGCTNGCGGCAGGTCCGCGTCCTCCAGCGTGGCCAACCGNGCCCTGGTCCCCATCAGCAACACNGCGCCGCTGTCGGCAAGGATATGCGCGACCTGCGCGCGCTTGAGCANCGGNTTGATCGGNACGTGCACCACGCCNGCGCGGGCCGCGGCGAGCGGCAGCAGGCAGGTCAATTCCCCCTTCGCCGCCCAGCTGGCGACACGCGCGCCCGCCGGCACACGGCCCGCGAGCCAGCCTGCAAGCAGGCCCACTCGCTTTCTCAGCTCGGCATGGGTAAGCGTACGCTCGCGCAGAACGAGCGCAGGCGCATCGTCTCGCCCGCGCCCGGCCAGTCGATCGAGCGGCTGCGGCGTGGAATCAGGCATTAACGCTCCTGAGTGAGGGAAATCCGGTGGACATCGCGGTCAGCTATCACGAGAGCCTTACCAAACTGCAAGCGCTGGATTGGCCGCANGACGGTCCTTTCGACAGGCTGGAGTGGTTCGGCCTGCTCGGCCCCGTGCTGGCCGCCATGGCCGAGCGCGGGGATGAGCGCGTGCTGCTGCCGCTGCGGCGCGAACATGAACACCTCGCCAGCCTGACCTACTGGTTCAGCTTCAGCTGGCGCCCGCTGGGCCGTTCGCAAGCCCTGCTCACCGCCCTCGCCCGCGACCTGCGGCGACAGGCCGGCCGGATCGTGCTTGCCCCCGTTCCCGGCGAGGACGGTAGTGCGNACGTGCTCGAACAGGCGTTCCGCAAGGCCGGCTGGCTGGTCTTTCGCAGCGCATGCGATGAAAACCACGTGCTCCCGGTCGAAGGCCGCAGCTTTGCCGAGTACTGGGCCGCGCGCCCGGGCAAGATGCGGACCACGCTCAAGCGCAAGGCGCGCAAGGTCGAGGTGAAAATCCTCACCCGGTTCGACGAGGCCGCCTGGGCCGACTATCAGGCGGTCTATGCACAAAGCTGGAAGCCGCGGGAGGAACGCGCGGATATCCTCGAGGCGTTTGCCCGCGCGGAAGGCGCTGCCGGCCGGATCCGGCTGGGGCTCGCCTATGCCGCTGGCGAGCCGGTCGCGGCGCAGTTCTGGACGGTGGAAGNCNGNACCGCCTATATCCACAAGCTGGCGCATATCGAGGCGGCCAAACCGCTTTCGGCGGGGACGACGCTGAGCGCGGCGCTGTTCGAGCGGGTTATCGATACGGATGGCGTGTCGCTGGTCGATTTCGGTACCGGCGCCGATGCCTACAAGCGCGACTGGATGGAAGCGAACCGGCCGCGTTACCGGCTCGATTGTCTCGACTGGCGCCAACCGCGGGCCTGGCCGGCCATCGCCAGGGCGTGGGTCCGCCACCTTGCACCGCACAATAGGCCCAGCTAAGGGCAGCGCCTCCAAACCAGGGCCAAAGGCAGGGGAAGCCGAGGAAATGAACGCCGAAACCGCACACGCCGCACCGACCGGGCCGAGCCGCAGCGACATCGACCAGACGCTGCGCGCGATCCTGCGCGACGTTCTCGGCCTCGACCAGGCGCAGGTCGACGGCTTCGATGGCGATACCGGGCTGTTCGGCCACCTTCCCGAACTCGACTCGATGGCCGTCGCGGGCCTGCTTACCGAAATGGAAGACCGGCTCGACATCGTCATCGAAGACGAGGACGTCGATGGCGAAATGCTCGAAACCTACAGCGGCCTGCTGGCTTTCGCCGAAGCCAAGGTCGTCGAAAGCTGACCGCGCACATGTATGTCACATGGCCTTGCCCGCTGCCGGACGGCACGTCGGGCGAGGAAATGGCGCTGTGCTTCGAACAACGGCGGTCCCGGCGCTTGCTGGTGATCCCCCCGCTGTTCGATGAAGCCAACAAGTTCCGCCATCAACTCTCTGAAATCATGCGCAGACTCGATGAAGGCGGCGTGGATTGTTTCCTCCCCGACCTGCCCGGCTGCAACGAAAGCAAGGCGCCGCTACAGGCGCAGACGCTCGCCGGCTGGCGGCAGGCGGTCGGGGCAGCTGCCGCGCATTTCGGTGCCGCGCATGTCCTTGCGGTGCGTTCGGGCTGCTGGCTGGTGCCCGATGACGTGCCCGCCGCGCTCCATGCTCCTGCAAAGCCTGCACAGGTGCTGCGCAACATGCTGCGCGCACGGGTGCTGGCCGCAAGGGAAACCGAGCATCCGGAAACCGCCGAGGCACTGCTCGACGATGCGCGGTCGAACGGCATCGTGCTCGCGGGCTGGCAGCTCGGCGCCGAGCTGGTCGGCGAACTGGAAACGGCAGNTTACGATCCTTCGCCGCGGCACCGGGTCGTCGAACAGGCCGAGCTTGGCGGCCGGCCGCTGTGGCTGCGCGCCGAAAACGATTTCGATGCTGCGCAGGCCGACACGCTGGCGGCGATCGTGATGGCAGAAATGGCCGACCGATGAGCAGGCTGCATCTTACCTTCGAATGCCGCGAGCAGCGCTGCGGTGCCACGCTCGACAGCGCGCCGGGTACCACCGGGCTGCTGATCGTCAGCGGGGGCAACGAGATACGCGCGGGCGCGTTCAACGGCCAGTCGCAGCTTGCCGCCTCGATCGCGCGCGCCGGTTTCCCGGTGTTCCGCTTCGACCGGCGCGGGATCGGCGACAGTGAGGGCATCAATCGCGGGTTCCGCCGCTCGGGCCGCGATATCGCGGCCGCGCTGCTCGCCTTCCGCGCAATCGCTCCGCAGGTCCAGCGCGTGGTGGCATTCGGCAATTGCGATGCTGCCAGCGCCCTCATGCTGGCCGGGGGCGCGGAATGCGATGCNCTGGTCCTCAGCAACCCGTGGACGATTGAAGAAAGCGAAGACAGCACCCCGCCGCCCGCGGCCATCCGTTCGCGCTATGCACAAAAACTCAAGAACCCGCAGGAACTTGCCCGGCTCCTTTCAGGCGGCGTCGACCTAAAGAAACTGTCGCGCGGGATGGTCAAGGCGATGCGCCCGCGCAGCACCCCCTCGTCGCTCGCCGACCAGATGAAGAGCGGGCTCGACAGCTTCGGCGGGCCGGTGCGCTTCCTGCTCGCCGAAGCCGATCGCACCGCGCAAGTCTTTGCCGAGCGCTGGGATGCAGACGATGAGCGGATCGCGCGGTGCCCGGGGGCGGATCACGCCTTTTCGGATGGCGAAGCGCGCGCCTGGCTGCGCGCCCGCCTGCTCGAAACGCTGCGTGCCTACCGGGTGAAGTAGCTCGACAGCTCGACATGCGTCGACCAGCGGAACTGGCCCACGGGACGTAGCTTTTCGAGCCTGAACCCCGCCTCGACCAGCGTCCTCGCATCGCGCGCCCAGCTGGCAGGGTTGCAGCTGACATATGCCACGCGCGCGGCATCGCTGGCAGCAATCTGCGCCACCTGGTCGCGCGCACCCGCGCGCGGCGGATCGAGCAGGATCGCGCCGAAGCGCCCGGCTTCCTCGGGCTGCAAGGGATTGCGGAACAGGTCGCGGTGCAGCGCGAGCACGTGCACACCGCGCATGTTGGCCGCGGCCTTGCACGCCAGATGCGCGTCGCGCGCGGCCTCGACCGCCAGCACCTTGCGCGGCCCCGCCAGCGCGAACGCAAAGGTCCCGAGACCCGAAAACAGATCCGCAATCGTCGTCGCCCCGTCGAGGAAGGCGCGTGCATCGCCGACCAGCACGCCCTCCCCATCCTCGGTGGGCTGCAGGAAACTGCCCTGCGGGAAGGGTACCGGGAACGAACCGAGCGTAACCGTCAGCGGCTGCGGTTCCCACACGGTCTCGGGGCCGAAACCGCGATCGAGCGAGAGCCGGGCGAGCGCATTGTCGCGCGCGAAATCGAGCAGCGCCTCGGTCGCCGCGAGGCCATCCGCCTCGATCCCCTTGAGCGTGCAGTCCACGCCTTCGTCGACCAGCGTGAGTTCGATATCGACCGGCTGNCGTGCCCCATGTTCGGCAACCAGCGAACNCAGCGGCCCCACCAGCGCGAAAAGCTCGGGCACGAGGATNTGGCATTCGCGCATGTCGACGATGCGATGNGCCCCGCCTTCGCGAAAACCGAGCACTGCACCCCGNGCNGTGCGCAGCGCGTGCAGCGTCGCGCGGCGCCGCGAATTGGCTGGCGAGAGATGCGTCGGCAGCACCTCGCCNATGGCAATGCCCTGNCCTTCGGCGGCATGGACGACCCGGTCGGTAACGAACTGGCGCAGCGCGGTTTCATCGGCCTGCTGCAACTGGCAGCCGCCGCATTCCGGGAAATGGCTGCACGGGGGCGTGACATGATGCGGCCCGGCAATCAGCGTCCCATCGGCGGCAACCGCGTCGCCGGGTACAGCGCCCGCGACGTGGCGGCCCGATGCCGTGATGCCGTCACCGCGGGCGGCGATCCGTTCGATGATCTCGCTGTCGCTCACAGNAATGTCTCCATTGCNGTCCGGACCGCCCGGGCCAGCTCGCCGGCNGTAAAGGCAGGGCCCGCGCGCCGCGCCGCTTCGTGATGCAACCACACCGCTTCTTCGCCAGCGCGGCGCGTATTGCCGTGTACCGCGAGCCGCGCAGCGAAGATGCCGGCAAGGACGTCGCCGGTGCCCGCNACCGANAGCCAGCTGGACCCGCGCGGGAAGAATGACGTCATGCCGCCAGCCACGAGTATCGTGTCTGCGCCCTTGGCCAGCACGGTCATCCCGGTGACGTCATGAAGCCGCCGTGCGCGGTCGAGCTTGCACTCCGCCGTGACGCCGAACGCCGCGCACAGCGCCGCCAGTTCGCCTTCATGCGGGGTAACGCACAGCTTCGAAGCATCGGCCTCCGCNAGCAGCTCCAGCATCGAGCAGATGCAGCGCGTCGGCGTCGAGCACCGCCGGCAACCCCCGGCCGAGGACCGCAGCGAGCCGTGAACGGGCAGCGCCGTCGCGCCCCAGCCCGGGGCCGACCAGGAGCGCCGCGATCCGTTCATCCGCAATGGCCTCGGCGAAATCACCCTGCTCGATCACCAGTTCGGCGGGGGCATCGGGATGCGCGTGTTCGCTGAGCAATTTCACATAGCCCGCCCCCGCGCGCATTGCCGCCTCGGACGACAGCAGCGGTGCGCCGGGCATCGCGCCGGCGACGATCGCAAGCAGGCCCCGCCGGTATTTGTGGGCATCGGCGGCCGGAGCGCCGAGNNGCGGCGGCGCGNCAAACGCCGCNGTTCCGCCCCCGGTCTCGATCCCGATCGGNACACGTCGCAGGGCCCCCATCCGGGCAACCGCCGGCATCAANGCATGCGCCTGTTTCCANGCCCCGAGCGCCAGCGTGAGATCGTAGCGNGGGAGCGGTCCGAGNACCCGGCCGCTGTCGCTTTCGACCGCGCTGGGTACGTCGATTGCGATACGATAACAGTCANTTGCTCCGAGCTCTTCGAGCAGTTCGGCAAAAGNGCCCTCGACTGCGCGGGANAGCCCGTAGCCGAACAGGCAATCCACCACCACGGGGTGCTGCAGCCGGGCCGCTTCGCTCACGNGACCCTCGTAATGCGCCCGCGCGGTGCGCGCCGCAGTGCTGGAGGGTTCGCGCGGCGCGANNACNTCGACNGCATAGCCTGCGCNANGCAGGCATTGCGCNATAACATAGCCGTCGCCGCCATTGTTNCCCGGCCCGCACAGCACCGTCACGCCGCGCCCGGCAGCCGCGCGCATGACCCACAGCGCCGCGCCGCGACCGGCGCGTTGCATCAGCTCCCACTCGCTGGTCCCGGCATCCACTGCGGCACGCTCGGCCGCGCGCATCTGCTCGACCGTCAACACGGGCTCACTCATCGGCCGGTTCCTTCCAGCGGTAGCGGTCGTCGCCGATCATCAGGACAATGTCGCCCCCCTCGCGCTTGCTGGTCGCGATCTGCGANCCGTCGGATTCGGCGAGGCCGGCGGGGGTGTCCGCAGGCNCCAGCGTCCGGAAACCGCCATCGGGATGCCGCATGACATACACCGCGCCCGTGCCCTCGCCGTTCTGGACCAGGCGGCATTCGCTGGCGAAGTCGCTCGCGCCGCCGAGCGCGCAGGCGACGCTGGTGCCGCCCTCGCTCTCGATACCGGGGGATACATCGCAGGCGGCCAGCGCCAGCGCCGCCAGCGGCGCGCATGAGAGGGATCTTGGTTTGACCATCCGCCGCCGCTGCCACGCGCGCGGCCGCGGGGCAAGTGTCAGCGCTTTTTCAGCTGCCCGACATCGCGGATGGCCCCGCGTGCGGCGCTGGTGGTCATGGCGGCATAGGCCTCGAGTGCGGGCGAGACGCGCCGGTCGCGCGGCTTGGCCGGCTGCCACCCGCGCGCTTCCATCGCGGCGCGCCGCTCCGCCAGCACGTCGTCGGGCACGGCCAGGGTGATCGTACGCTGTGGAATCGAGATTTCGATCAGATCGCCCTCCTCGACCAGGCCGATGGTCCCACCCTCGGCCGCTTCGGGCGAAACATGGCCGATCGACAGCCCCGATGTGCCGCCCGAAAAGCGTCCGTCGGTCAGCAGCGCGCAGCCTGCGCCCAGCCCCTTCGACTTGAGGTAGCTGGTCGGATAGAGCATTTCCTGCATCCCCGGCCCGCCGCGCGGTCCTTCGTAGCGGATTACCACCACGTCGCCCTCGACCACCTGCCCGGTGAGGATCGCGGTGACCGCATCGTCCTGGCTTTCGTAAACCTTCGCCGGACCGGAGAAGGTGAGAATGCTTTCATCGACCCCCGCGGTCTTCACGATGCAGCCGTCGCGCGCGATATTGCCGTAAAGCACTGCCAGTCCGCCATCNTTGCTGAANGCGNGCTCGGCACTGCGGATCACCCCGTTTTCGCGNTCGAGATCGAGTTCGGGCCAGCGGTTGGACTGGCTGAAGGCGGTCTGCGTCGGCACCCCGCCCGGCGCGGCGGCAAAGAAATTGCGCACCGTGTTGTTCTGCGTGCGGCCGATATCCCAATCGTCCAGCGCATCGGCCATGGTCGGGCTGTGGACGGTCGGCAGCGCGGTGTGGAGCAGCCCCGCCTTCTCGAGTTCGCCGAGGATCGCCATNATGCCGCCNGCGCGGTGCACGTCTTCCATGTGGACATCGTCCTTGGCAGGCGCGACCTTCGACAGGCAGGGCACCTGGCGGCTCAACCGGTCGATGTCCTTCATGGTGAAATCGACCCCGGCTTCATGCGCGGCGGCCAGCAAGTGCAGCACGGTGTTGGTCGATCCGCCCATGGCGATATCGAGACTCATCGCGTTTTCGAACGCCTCGAAGCTGGCGATGGTGCGCGGCAGGACGCTTGCGTCGTCTTCCTCGTAATAGCGCTTGGCGAGCGTCACCACGAGCCGTCCCGCGCGTTCGAACAGCCCCTGCCTGTCGGCATGCGTCGCCAGCGTGGACCCGTTGCCGGGCAGCGAAAGGCCAAGCGCTTCGGTCAGGCAGTTCATCGAATTGGCAGTGAACATGCCGCTGCACGAACCGCAGGTCGGGCAGGCGTTCTGCTCGATCGCGGTCACTTCCTCGTCGGTGTAGCTCTCATCCGCCGCCGCGACCATCGCATCGACCAGGTCGAGCGCGACTTCCTTGCCCTTCACCACGACCTTGCCCGCTTCCATCGGCCCGCCCGAAACGAACACGCTGGGGATGTTGAGCCGCATCGAGGCCATCAGCATGCCCGGTGTGATCTTGTCGCAATTGGAAATGCACACCATCGCATCAGCGCAATGCGCGTTGACCATATATTCGACGCTGTCGGCGATGAGGTCGCGGCTAGGCAGCGAATAGAGCATGCCGTCGTGCCCCATGGCGATCCCGTCATCGACCGCGATGGTGTTGAATTCCTTGGCCACGCCGCCCGCTGCCTCGATCTCGCGCGCGACCAGCTGGCCGAGGTCCTTGAGGTGGACATGGCCCGGCACGAACTGCGTGAAGCTGTTGACCACGGCGATGATCGGCTTGCCGAAGTCGCCATCCTTCATGCCCGTGGCGCGCCACAATCCGCGCGCGCCGGCCATGTTGCGGCCGTGGGTGGTGGTGCGGGAACGATAGGCGGGCATGATATTGGTCCGGTCGGCTTCGGGGAGGAGGACAGACTAGAGGATCGCGGGTGCGGGTCGAAGCGGAAAATCTTTACGCGAAGCTAGATGCGGGATTTGTGCACTGGGGTGCGGAGGAACCGTCGGCCCCCCGCATCCGCCGCGTCGCCCCTGCGGAGGCAGGGGCCCAGATGACCTTCGTTCTTTAACGCCACGTCAGCTGGATCCCCGCCTTCGCGGGGATGACGGGAAAGCGCGAGGAAACCTGCCTTCGCGTCTTGGCATGCGATATCGACGCTCCGCAAACCGCAAGCGACGAAGCGCCTCCTCAGACCTCGAGCGCGACGCGACCCATCACATCGGCCAGCAGCGTCGCCCAGCGCGCCTGTCCAGCGGCGATACCGATCTGGTCCTGGCGGATCTCGACCGTGCAATAGGGGATGCCCTGCGCCTCGGCATGGCGGTCCATCGTCGCATTGAGCTGCTTGCCGGAATAGGGCTGGTTGTCGCCCACATTGAGGCCCTGCTCGCCGAACAGGCGGATCGCATGGCGCGCCGCGCGGTCGTCCTGGTTGTAAAGCAGCGCGACTTCCCACGGGCGCTGTTCGTCGCTGGTGGCCATTTTCGGCGTGAAGCTGTGCAGCGCCAGGATCAGGCGCGGCTGGGCCCGCGCGATCAGTTCGGCCAGCGCGGCATGATACGGACGGTGGAACCGGTCCAGCCGGGCTTCGACATTGGCGCCGATATTGCCGGGGATCAGCGTCCCGTCGCTCTCGCTCGGCACTGCTGCGGGATCGTCCTCGCGCCGATGCAGGTCGCACACGAGGCGGCTGACCGTGGCGATATGCGCGGGCATGCCGTGGCGCCGGGCCAACCGGTCGGCAATGCCCTCGACGCCGATATCGACCGCGATATGCGCGTCGAGCAAGGCCGGGTCGATGCCCAGCTCTATGTCTTCCGGGACGTGGTTGGAGGCGTGGTCGGCGACGCACAGCAGCCCTCCCGGACGTAGGTCGTCGACCGCGACCTGGCGGTAGGGGAGGTTGTCGATCATCATCGCAGGAGCCCTTTCATCTGCCACCAGCCCGTGTGGAGCTTGCCGATCTGCGAAGCTGCCGCGTCACGCGCCGCGACGCTTTCGTAGAGCGCAAAACACGTCGCGCCCGAGCCCGACATACGGGCGAGGATGGGCGATGTTCCGCCCAATTCCGCCAGCACCCCGGCGATCTGCGGACATAGCGAAATTGCCGGCCCCTCGAGGTCGTTGCGGCCCGCGATTGCCACGCTCCGCGCATCCCCGGCAGGCAGTGCGCCGCGGTCCTGGCCATCCCAGTGTCCGAACACCGGACCGGTGGCGAGCGGGAGGCGCGGATTGACCAGCAACACCGGGGTGCCGGCAAAGCTGTCGTCCGCCGCCTCCAGCTCGGTTCCGGTCCCCCGGCCGACACAGGTGCGGCTCTCGACGCAGGCGGGCACATCGGCGCCGAGCGCGGCGGCGCGCGCGTGCCAGTCCTCGGGCAGGCCGAAGCGCGCCTGCACCATGCGGAAGACCGCGCCGGCATCGGCCGATCCGCCCCCCAACCCCGCCGCGACGGGCAGGTTCTTCTCAAGCGTAACCGCCAGCCCATCGGCGCGCGGGAGCTTGCCCAGCGCCTTGGCGATGAGGTTGTCGAACGGATCGTCGAGCCCGCCGGCGAATTCACCGAAGACGGTGACGCTGTCCTGAGCCGCACTGCGCGCCGTCAGCACATCGCCCGTATCGACGAAAGCGAACAGCGTCTCGAGCTCGTGATAGCCATCCTCGCGCCGCCTGCGGACATGCAGCGCGAGGTTGATCTTGGCGTAGGCGGTCTCAGCAATGGCCACCCGCAGGCTCCCACGTCATTGCGAGCGAAGCGAAGCAATCCAGGGCGCTGCCGTGGATTGCCGCGTCGCTTCGCTCCTCGCAATGAAAGAGCGAGCGACGCCGGCGATCACATATTCGGGTAGTTCGGGCCGCCCCCGCCTTCGGGCGTGGTCCATTCGATGTTCTGGTTCGGATCCTTGATGTCGCAGGTCTTGCAGTGGATGCAGTTCTGCGAGTTGATCTGGAACTTCATCTCGCCCGTGTCCTCGTCGGCAAGCCATTCGTAGACGCCAGCGGGGCAATAGCGGTTCGACGGGCCGTCGTATTCGGCCAGTTCGCTGGTCTTCTGCAGCTCCCAGTCGCACACCTTCAGATGGACCGGCTGGTCCTCGGCGTGGTTGGTGTAGCTGAAGGCGACATTGGTCAGCTTGTCGAAGCTCAGCTTCCCGTCGGGCTTGGGATAGGCGATCTTCTGATGCAGGTCGGCGCGCTGCAGCATCTCGTGGTCGCGGTGATGCTTCATCGTGATCGGCAGGCCGATCTTGAGCGTGCGCATCCACATGTCGATGCCCGCCAGCATGGTGCCGAGGTCTTCGCCCCATTTGGCCACCGCGGGCTGCGCGTTCTTCACCTTCTTGAGCTCTTCGGCAATCCAGCTCGACCGGACCGCGGCGTCATAATCCATCAGCTCGCTATGCTTGGCGCCGCCGGCGATCGCCGCAGCGATGCTCTCGGCCGCCAGCATGCCGCTCTTCATCGCGGTGTGGCTGCCCTTGATCCGCGGGACGTTGACGAAGCCCGCGGCGCAGCCGATCAGCGCGCCGCCGGGGAACGCCAGCTTGGGGACCGACTGCCAGCCGCCCTCGTTGATGACGCGGCCGCCATAGGCGACGCGCTTGCCGCCNTCGAGGATCGCCGCGATCGCCGGGTGGTGCTTCCAGCGCTGGAATTCCTGGTAGGGCGAGACATAGGGGTTCTTGTAATCGAGCGCGGTGACGAAGCCGAGNGCGACCTGGCCATTGGCCTGGTGGTAGAGGAANCCGCCGCCCCAGGTGCCGCTCTCGCTCAGCGGCCAGCCCTGCGTGTGAATCACGCGGCCGGGCTCGTGCTTGGCGGGNTCGATATCCCACAGTTCCTTGATGCCGAGGCCGTAGACCTGCGGCTCGCAATCGGCCTCGAGGTCGTATTTCGCCTTCATCTTCTTGGTCAGATTGCCGCGCGCNCCCTCGGCGAAGAGCGTGTATTTCGCGTGGATCTCCATCCCCGGCTGGTAATCGCCCTTCTGCGAGCCATCTTCGGCGATGCCCATGTCCTGCGTCACCACGCCGGTCACCGCGCCCTGCTCGTCGAACAGCACTTCGGCNGCGGGGAAGCCGGGGAAGACCATCACGCCCAGGCCCTCGGCCTGTTCGCCCAGCCAGCGCGCCAGATTGCCCAGNGAACCGGTGTAATTGCCGTGATTGCCCATGAAGGGCGGGAGGAGGAATTCGGGCAGGTCGGACTGGCCGGTTTCGGACAGCACCCAGTGGTGGTTCTCGGTCACCGGGGTTTCCGCCATCGGGCANTCCATGTCGCGCCANTCGGGNAGCANTTCGTCCAGTGCCCGGGGGTCGACCACNGCGCCCGACAGNANGTGCGCACCGATTTCGCTGCCCTTNTCGAGCACCACGACCTCGAGGTCCTCGTTGATCTGCTTCAACCGGATTGCCGCTGCCAGGCCGGCGACGCCGCCGCCGATGATGACGACGTCGCAGGGCATCGATTCGCGTTCGCTCATGACTCTCTCTTTTCGTCGCGTAACTTGTGAGAGTGCCTTGATTGGTGGCGCTATTGAGGTCAAGACCTGCGGACCGAGGAATGATGCACGCCGATCCCCTGAACACACGCGATTTCACCGCGCTGGAGAGCCTCGAAGGCGCGCTCGACTGGTGGCGCGAGGCCGGGGTCGATGCCGATTTCGCGGATGAGGCGAGCGGCTGGCTGGTCGAGCCCGAGAGCGAGAATGCCGTAGCGGCCCCGCCCCCGCCCGCCCCGCCGCCGATCCAGCGCAAGACCGCACTCGAACGCGCGCTCGAACAGCCCGGCGCCCCCTCGCTCGCAATCGACCCCGCAGCCCTGCCCGCCACGCTCGAAAAATTTCGCGAATGGTGGATGACCGACACCGCACTGGCCGAAGGCGCGCTCGACCGCCGCGTGCCGCCGCGCGGGGTCGCCGGATCCCTGCTAATGATTGTCCTGCCGCAGCCGTTCGACGACGATGGCGATGGCCTGCTGACCGGCGGCGCCGCCCCCTTCTGCGCGGCCATGCTGCGCGCGATGGGGATCGCCGAGCACGAGGTCTATTTCGCCAGCGCGCTGCCCGCGCCGATGGCCATGCCCGAATGGGACCGACTGGCGGCAGCCGGCCTGGGCCAGGTCCTGCGGCACCACATCGCGCTCGCCGCGCCGCAGCGAGTCCTGCTTTGCGGACGCGCGCAGCTCGCGCTGTTCGGCATCGCGCCCGAACAGGCGCGAGAGCCGTTGTCGGTCGATTGCAACGGCTCGCCCCATGCGCTGCTGGCCGCACCCGACCTGCGCAATCTCGCCCGCTCGGCCGTGCGCCGGGAGAATTTCTGGAACCGCTGGCTGGACTGGACCCGATGATCCTACGCCCCCTCGCCGCCGCTGCTCTAGCGGCACCCGCGCTCGCCTCAGCCGCGCCCGTGATGGGCCAGGGCAACAGCGTCGACTATTTTACCCGCTCGCACGCCGCCGCTCTGCCGCAGCTGCTGTCGGCTGACGAGCGCGGCTATTACGCATCGCTGTTCGCCGCGATCGAGGCGCGCAACTGGGACCGGGTCGAAGTCATGCTTGCCGGCCGCAGCGAAGGGCCGCTGCATGGCGCCGCGCTGGCGGCCTATTACCTGCACCCCGAAAGCCCGCGGATAGAACTGCCGCGGATCGAGGCCTGGCTGGCGCGCTATGCGCAGCTGCCGCAGGCCGAGGCGATGGTCCGGCTGGGGCAGACGCGCGGGCTGGAAAATCCGCCGCGCCTGCCCGGCGCACGCGATCTCGTCCGCCAGCCGGGGTCGAGCAAGCGCATCCGTCCCGGCACGATCAACGACGGGACCATGCCCGCTAGCGTACGGGCCGCAATCCTCGAGCATATCACCAATGACGATCCCGACGGCGCCCGGCTGCTGCTCGACGGGGTCGATGCCACGCTGAGCCCGCAAGCGCGCGCCGAATGGCGCTACCGCGTCGCGTGGAGCTATTACATCGAGAACCAGGATGCGCAGGCCTGGGCACTGGCGGATACCGTGCGCGACAATGGCAGCGGCCCATGGGTCGCCGAGGGCGACTGGGCCGCGGGGCTCGCGGCATGGCGGCTGGGCGATTGCGACAAGGCGGCCGAGGCGTTCCAGCGCAGCGCCGCCGCATCGACCAATCCAAACCTCACTGCCGCTGCGCATTACTGGGCCAGCCGCGCCCTGATCCGCTGCCGCTTCCCCGAAAAATCCGACGAACAATTGCGCGGCGCGGCGCGCTTCCCCGAAACGCTCTATGGCATGCTCGCGCATGAGCAACTGGGCCGCGACTTGCCCGAAACGCACGCCCAGCCCGACCTGACCGAAGCCGACTGGCGGCGGCTGCGCGATGAAGATGCGGTCCAGCAGGCAGTCATGCTCGCCGAAATCGGGCAGCGCGACGAGGCGGCGGACGATCTGGTCTGGCTGGTTCGCACGGGTGATCCCGACGATTACCCCGCGCTGTCACGGCTGGCGCGCGCACTCGGGCTGACCGGCGCGCAGACCTTCATGGCCTACAACGCGCCGCGCGGCGAAGGCGCGCATCCCAGCCTGCGCTACCCCGTCACCTTCCGCACCCCGGTGGGCGGCTGGCGCGTCGACCCGGCGCTGGCCTTCGCGCATGCGCTGCAGGAATCGAATTTCCGCGAACGCGTGGTCAGCCCGGCGGGCGCGATCGGGCTGATGCAGATCATGCCGATCACGCAGCGCGAATATGCCGCCTCGATCAACATGAGCAGCAATGCCGATCTCAAGGACCCCGCGGTCAATCTCGCCTTCGGCCAGCGCACGCTCGAATCGCTTTCGACCGCGNGCTATACGCAGGGGCGGCTGCCCAAGATCATGGCGGCCTACAATGCCGGTCCCTCGCCCGTGGCNCGCTGGGAAAGCGAAATCCGCGATGCGGGCGACCCGCTNCTNTACATGGAAAGCATCCCCTATTGGGAAACNCGCGGCTATNTCGCGGTGGTGATGCGCAATTACTGGATGTATCTGCGGCAGGCCGATGCCCCCGCGCCCAGCCGGATCGACCTGGCCGAGAACGACTGGCCGCAATTCCCGAAGGTGCGCTGATGCCGATCGATGAGAGCCGCCCGTTCCAGCCGGTGCGTATTGCGCTGCTGACCGTCTCCGACACGCGCACGCTGGCCGACGACAGCTCGGGCGACATCCTCGCCGCGCGCATCGCCGATGCCGGGCACGAACTCGCCGCGCGCGAGATCAGCCGCGACAGCAAGAACGAGATCGCCGCACACCTGCACCGCTGGATCGACGATGAAATGGTCGATTGCGTGATCACCACCGGCGGCACCGGGCTCACCGGGCGCGACGTCACGCCTGAAGCACTCGACCGCGTGAAGGACAAGGACATTCCCGGCTTCGGCGAGCTGTTCCGCTGGCTCAGCTACGAAACGATCGGCGTCAGCACCATCCAGAGCCGCGCCTGCGCCGTGCTTGCGCGCGGCACCTATATCTTCGCGCTGCCCGGATCGAACGGCGCGGTGAAGGACGGCTGGGACAAGATCCTCCTCCACCAGCTCGACAGCCGNTTCCGCCCCTGCAATTTCGTCGAACTGATGCCNCGGCTCAGGGAACGATAGGCACCAANTATCCTCCCCNTTCTGCGTCCGCCAAATGGGAGATGGNTGAGGCTAGCAGCCGCAANCNGNGGGGCACNGGCCCGACCAGGACGCTTCGAACCCCATCCACCCCCGTCACCCCCGCGAAGGCGGNGGTCCCGCTAACTTTGGGNANGCGAAACAGCAGCGGGATCCCCNCCTTCGCGGGGATGACGGAACGATTGTAAGAGCGCGGTAGGTTGNCGCGCTAGCCCGCTGCCACCNACCANTTCCGACTGGCGCACNACTCNNGTTCTATATATGTTCTCNNNCATGGAACGACGACTCGCCCCTGCCATATCAGGACGCGGCGCACAGGGCGCGGCGGTGCCNACGCGCTTCGGNCTCGCCNCGCGCGAGGANGANGGCGACTGGCGNGATTACATNGAGCAATTGGTCTCTCAGGATGAAGGACCACCCNTAAANCTGCGCACCGAGGTNACCGAGGAATTCCCGCGCACNATCCTCAGCTTCAACCANTCGCCCGACGTNCCCTTCGACCGCTCGGTCAATGCCTATCGTGGCTGCGAGCATGGCTGCGTCTATTGCTTTGCGCGTCCCACGCATGCCTATCACGATCTCTCGCCCGGGCTTGATTTCGAAACCAGACTGTTCGCCAAGCCCAATGCCGCCGAGCTGCTGCGTGCCACGCTGGCCAAGCCCAAATACCGCTCGCGCCCGCTGGCCATGGGAACCAATACCGATCCCTACCAGCCGATCGAGGCACGCTACCGGATCACGCGGCAGGTGCTCGAAGTGTGCCTCGACGCGCGCCATCCGGTAACGATCACCACCAAATCCGACCGCGTGCTCGCCGATCTCGACCTGCTGGCCGAACTGGCCGAGCGGCGGCTGGTGGCGGTGGCGATCTCGGTCACTTCGCTCGACCCGAAACTGTCGGGCAAACTCGAACCGCGCGCGGCGGCCCCGGCCAAGCGGCTGCAGGCGCTGGGGAGGCTGGCCGCTGCGGGGGTGCCGACGCATTGCTCGGTCTCGCCGATCATTCCCGCGATTACCGACGAGTTCATGGAGGAGATCGTCCAGCGCGCGGCCGCGCTCGGGGTCGACAGCGTCGGCTGGATCCCGCTGCGCCTGCCGCACGAGGTCGCCCCGCTGTTCCGCGAATGGCTGTCGGTCCATTATCCCGAGCGCGGCGACAAGGTGATGAGCATCGTCCGCTCGATCCGCGGCGGACGCGACAACGATCCCGATTTCAACACCCGCATGAAGCCCAGCGGCGTGTGGGCCGACCTCTTCCGCGCGCGCTTCCGCCTTGCCTGCAAGCGCGCCGGAATGGGCAAGGCGAAGTTCGAGCTGGATTGCACGCAGTTCAGGCCGCCCACGTTGGGCGGTCAGATGCGGTTGCTATGACATTTTCCCCGATCCGCGGAGGCTAGAACCCCTCGCCCGCCTCGCCTGGCGTGAAGCGCATCAGGCGGCTGTCGACCAGCGCGGCGGTGCGGTTGACCACTGCCTGCTGGTATTCGGGATCCTTGATCATTTCGAAGAAGGCGCCGGCATTGGGATAGTGCGCAATGAAGCCCTCGTGCCAGCGCTTGGCATCGGGACCGGTGACCATGGTCTGGAACGCACCGCGCCAGACCATGGTGCCACCCACGCGGCGGAAGATCGGGCCGCTGGTCTTGCCGTATTCCTCATAGGCGCGCCGCCCGCTCCAGCCCTTGCCGACGTGTTCGTGACCTTCCGGATATTCCGCCTGCTCGCGATATTCGAGCAGGTTGAGCATGTGGATCGGCTCGTCGCGCGGCAGGTCCTTGAACGCCTGGAAGTTCGCGGGGCTCGGATCGATATAGCTGCTGGCCATGGTCAGATCTCCAGCGCGTAGTCGCTGAACCGGTCGCGCAGATCCTTCTTGCTGATCTTGCCCGTCGCGGTGTGCGGGATGTCGTCGACGAATTCGACCGCATCGGGTAGCCACCACTTGGCGACCTTGTCGGACAGGAAGTTGATCACCTCTTCCGCGGTGACTTCCTTGCCTTCCTGCTTGACCACGAACAGCACCGGCCGTTCGTCCCACTTGGGATGCATCATGCCGATCGCGGCGGCTTCGGCGACCGCCGGGTGGCCCACCGCGGCGTTTTCGAGTTCGACCGAGCTGATCCATTCGCCGCCCGACTTGATCACGTCCTTGGTCCGGTCGGTGATCTGCATCGTGCCGTCGGGATGCAGGATCGCCACGTCGCCGGTGTTGAACCAGCCGTCCGCATCGATCGCGTCTTCCTCGGCCTTGAAATAGCGCTTCACCACCCAGGGCCCGCGGATATGCAGCGCGCCCGAGCTTTCACCATCGCGCGGCAGTACCTTGGTCGGATCATCGAGATCCACCGTGCGCAGTTCCACGCCGAAGATCGGGCGACCCTGCTTCATCGCCTTCTCGACCTTCTGGTCGAAGGTCAGCTGGTCCCAGTCGGCCGTGGGGCCGCCAACGGTGCCGATCGGCGAGGTCTCGGTCATCCCCCAGGCATGCTGGACGCGCGTGCCGTTCTTCATCAGCCGTTCGATCATGAAGCGCGGCGCGGCCGAACCCCCGATCGTCGCCGCGCGCAGCTTGGGCAGTTCGAGATTGTTGGCGTCGCAATACTGGAAATGCGCCAGCCACACCGTGGGCACGCCTGCGGAATCGGTGACCTTTTCGGTCTTCATCACCTCGTCGAGCACCGCCGGGTCGTTGACCGCGCTGAAGACGAACTTGATCCCCGCCATCGCCCCGGCATAGGGCAGGCCCCAGCTGGCCGCGTGGAACATCGGCACCACCGGGAGCATCACCGATGACGCGGTAAAGTTGAAGGTCGACGGCTGCAGTCCGGCCAGCGCGTGCAGCAGCGTCGAGCGATGCTCGTACTGCACGCCCTTGGGGTTGCCCGTGGTGCCGCTGGTATAGCAGATCATGCAGGGATCGCGCTCGTCGCCATCGACCCATTCGAAATCGCCGTCCTGCTCGCCGATCCAGTCTTCGAAGCTGGTGGTGTGCTCGCCGCTGTCGAAGCAGATGTAATGTTCGACCGTGGGCCATTTGTCGCGCATCTTGTCCACGATCGGCTGGAACGCCGCATCGTAGATCATCACCTTGTCCTCGGCGTGATTGACGATGTATTCGAGCTGGTCCTCGAACAGGCGCGGATTGCAGGTGTGCAGCACGCCGCCCATCCCCGCGACGCCGAACCAGCTGACCAGGTGGCGCGCGTGGTTCATGGCGAGGCTGGCGACCTTGTCGCCCTTGCCGAGGCCCAGCGCCTGCAGCGCCTGGCTCATCTTCTTCGCATCACGGCGCACGCCCGCCCAGTCGGTGCGGGTCTCGCTGCCATCCGCCCAGCGAGTGACGATTTCACGGTTCGGGGCTTCCCGGGCTGCGTGGTCGATCACATGCGAGATCCGCATGCTCCAGTCCTGCATCGCGCCAAGCGACATATGTATTCCTCTCACCCAATCAGGTCCCAGATCAAGCGACGAGGCGCAGGTTTGCCTTCCCCCGTCGCGCGGTTAACTGCACCTTGGCAAGGCCGGGCACACTTGCCAAGCGTTCGGCGAGCTCGCCGTCGATAGAAAATGTTCGGCCCAGCCGCACGACAGGCGGGGTGGGGTCGCCGGTGAGCAGCGTTGCGACCGCCTCGTCGCCCCCCTGCCCGCCCTCGCCCANCGCCAGCGCCAGCTGGGTCACCGCCTCGACACTCTCGACCTCNAGCGTCAGCAGCATCGCCATGCTCCCNCGCACNGCGTCGAGCGGGACCGCCCCGCGCACGGTGATNCGCGGCGGTTCGTCGGGGCTCGGGCTGTCGAGTTCGACATCGAGCTTCACGCAGGTGCCNTTCCTGGCCCATTCGAGGAACTTCTCGACCAGCCCCTCTTCGAAACAGGCGGCGCTGAACTGGCCNGAGGCGTCGGAGAAATCGGCGCGGATGAAGGGCTTGCCGCGCTTGGTCGTGCCCTTGCTGGCGCCTTCGACCTGCACCGCCATCACCGCGCCCATGCGCCCGCCACCAGGCACGCCGCCGGAGATCAGCGAGGCGTGCGAACGTGCGCCTTGCGCGCTGGCGATCTCGCGATAGGCGGCGGTAGCATGCTGCTTGAAGGAGAAGCCCATGGTCTCCTTCTCGCGGGCGCGCGCTTCGCTGAGCGACCAATCTTCCGCTTCCTTCAATCGCAGATCGTCATCGACCGCAGCGTCCTCGCCGCCGAACAGGCCCGCCTGCCCGCTCGAGCGCTCGCGCTCGGCCGCGTCGGCCACCGCCAAGAGCATGTCCGCATTGGCCATCAGCTTGGCGCGGTTGGGTTCGAATTCGTCGAGCGCGCCCGCGCTGATCAATGCCTCGAGCTGGCGCGAATTCATCGANCCCTTGGGCAGGCGTTCGAACAGGTCCTTGAGGCTTTCGAACCGACCCGCCGCCTCGCGTTCCTCGACNATCGCTTCCATCGCGCGTTCGCCGACATTGCGGATGCCCGCCAGCGCNTAGCGCACGGCNTANCCGTCGTCGGTCTGCTCGACGGTATATTCGGCCTCCGAATGATTGAGCGAGGGCGGCAGCACCGTGATCCCGCCGCGGCGCGCGTCGTCGACGAAGATCGCCAGCTTTTCGGACTGGTGCATGTCGAAACACATCGAGGCGGCGTAGAATTCTTCCGGGTAATGCGCCTTGAGCCACGCNGTCTGGTAGGCNAGCAGCGCATAGGCGGCGGCGTGCGACTTGTTGAAACCGTAGCCGGCNAACTTGTCGATCAAATCGAACAGCGCATTGGCCTCGGCCTTCTCGATCCCGCTGACTTCCTTGCACCCGGCGACGAAACGTTCGCGCTGGATGTCCATTTCGGCCTGGACCTTCTTGCCCATCGCGCGGCGCAGCAGATCGGCGTCCCCGAGCGAATAGCCGGCAAGGATCTGCGCCGCCTGCATCACCTGTTCCTGGTAGACGAAGATGCCGTAGGTCTCGGCCAGGATGCCTTCGAGCTTGGCATGCGGAAACTCGATCGCGACCTCGCCTGCCTTGCGCTTGCCGAACAGCGGGATGTTGTCCATCGGGCCCGGGCGGTAGAGCGAGACGAGCGCGATGATGTCGCCGAAATTGGTCGGCTTCACTGCAGTCAGCGTGCGCCGCATGCCTTCCGATTCGAGCTGGAACACGCCCACCGTGTTGCCCGCCTTCATCAGTTCGTAGACCTTGGGATCGTCGAGCGGCAGCTGCGACAGGTCGATGTCGATCTCGCGCCGCTTGAGCAGATCGACCGCCTTCTTGAGCACCGACAGCGTCTTCAGCCCGAGGAAGTCGAACTTGACCAGTCCCGAGCTCTCGACATTCTTCATGTCGTATTGCGTCACCGGCATGTCCGAGCGCGGATCGCGGTAGAGCGGCACCAGCTTGGCCAGCGGCCGGTCGCCGATCACCACGCCCGCCGCGTGGGTCGAACTGTTGCGCGGGAAGCCTTCGAGCTGCATCGCCAGGTCGACGAGCCGCTTCACCTCGTTGTCGTTGTCGTATTCGTTCTTGAAATCGGCCGCGCCATTGAGCGCGCGCGGCAGCGTCCACGGGTCGGTCGGGTGATTGGGCACCATCTTGCACAGCCGGTCGACATGGCCGTAGCTCATTTGCAGGATGCGCCCCGTATCGCGCAGCACCGCGCGCGCCTTGAGCTTGCCGAAGGTAATGATCTGCGCGACGTGGTCGTGGCCGTATTTCTGCTGGACGTAACGGATCACCTCGCCGCGCCGGGTTTCGCAGAAGTCGATGTCGAAGTCGGGCATCGAGACGCGTTCGGGATTGAGGAAGCGTTCGAACAGCAGGCCGAGCTGGATCGGGTCGAGATCGGTGATCGTCAGCGCCCAGGCGACNAGGCTGCCCGCGCCCGAACCACGCCCNGGTCCCACGGGAATATCGTGGTCCTTGGCCCATTTGATGAAGTCGGCAACGATCAGGAAGTANCCCGGGAANCCCATCTGGTTGATGATGTCGACNTCGAACTGCANCCGGTCGAAATAGACCTNGCGTTCCTCCTCGCTCATCTCGCCATAGGGNNCNAGCCGCGCCTCCAGCCCCTTGCGCGCATCTTCCTCCAGCGCGCGCGCCTCGCCTTCGAGGTCGCCNGCGAGGCTGGGCAGGATCGGCTTGCGATAGGGCGGCGCATAGGCGCAGCGCTGCGCCACCACCACGGTGTTCTGCACCGCTTCGGGCAGGTCGGCGAAGGCCTCNTCCATCATGTGGTAGGTCTTCACATAGCTTTCGGGGTTCGACCGCGCGCGTTCCTCCGCATCGACATGCGTCGAGCCGGCAATGCACAGCATCGCGTCATGCGCCTTGTGCATGTGCGGCTCGGCGAAATTGGCGGGATTGGTCGCCACCAGCGGCAGGTCGNGCGCATAGGCGAGATCGACCAGCGCGGCTTCGGCGCGCTCCTCGACCGGATCGCCGCGCCGCGCCAGTTCGATGTAGAGCCGGTCGGGGAACAGCGCCTGCAGGCGGTCNAGCAGGGCCTCGGCATGGCTCTGNTGGCCTTCGGCAAGNAGCCGCGTGACCGCGCCTTCGCTNGCACCGGTGAAGGCGATCAAGCCGTCGGTNCGGCCNTCNANGTCNCCGATCCGGACGTGCGGTTCGAATTCGAGCGGGCGTTCGAGATGCGCCTTCGACACGAGNTGGCACAGATTGTCGTACCCNGCCTCGTCCTGCGCGTAGAGCGGCAGGTAATCGACCTGCTTGCCTTCCGCCCCTTCGTCGCGGCTCGGGCGCGCCACGCCCAGCAGCGTGCCGATGATCGGCTGGATGCCTTCGGACTTGCAGGCATTGGCGAACATGACCGCGCCGTAGAGCCCGTTGCGATCGGCAATCGCGACGGCCGGAAAGCCGCGTTCCTTGGCCAGCTTGGCCATTGCCTTCGGATCGATCGCCCCTTCCAGCATGGTATAGGCCGACAGGATACGGAACGGGACGAAGGGCTTGAAGGACATGCGTGCCAATATGCGGCGCGGGAGGGGATTCGCCAACCCGCGCGCNCCGCGCTTTCCTCCGTTCCGTCATCCCGGCNAAGGCAGGGATCCCGATAACGGAAACGATNCGCCNGAGGCTGGATCANCCGGGTCCCTGCCTAGGCTGAGACGACAGTCATTGCCCGGGAGCTACAGCAGCTTTTCGATGTCCCTGGCGATACCTTGCGGCTTGTCCGCCGGCCCGTAGCGTTCCACCACGCGGCCTTCGCGGTCGATCAGGAATTTGGTGAAGTTCCACTTGATCGCCTTCGATCCCATCAGTCCGGGCTGTTCGCGCTTCATCCAGTCGAACAGCGGGCTGGCATTGTCGCCATTGACGTCGACTTTCGCCATCAGCGGAAAGGTCAGCCCGAAATTGACCNTGCAGAATTCGGCAATCTCGCCCGCATCGCCCGGCTCCTGCCCGCCGAACTGGTTGCAGGGAAAGGCAAGCACCTCGAAACCGCGGTCGCCGAACCGCTGGTACAGCTCTTCAAGCCCGTCATACTGCGGGGTGAAGCCGCATTTGCTGGCGGTGTTGACCACCAGCAGNACNGTGCCGAGCTTGTCCTTCAGCTCGAGCGGTTCGCCCTTGTTGGTGGCGACGGTGAANTCGGCGATGGTGGTCATGCTCTTGCAGTTTCCTGTATCGATAGCGCGGGCGCAGCCAAGCGCGGCGCCGCNTCACTCGCGCGGGAAATCGGGGCGCTTGGACAGTTCCGCGATCTCCGCGGCATGGTATTCGCGGTCGCCCGCCTTCTCGATGTAATANTCGGCGCGTTCNTGCTCGGGCANCAGCATCAGATGGCGGACCAGTTCGGCGAAGCTGCCGCTGCGCAGGCCCNTGGCACCGTCGAGCACGCCATTGCCGTCGCCGGTGTGGTGCAGGCTGGCGCGGTCNTCCCANTGAATGCCGCCGTGGTGGTCGTGGTCGCCCTTGAAGGTGCTCGGATGGTCGGTCATGAAAATCTCCTTTGAGCGACCAACGAGCGAAGCGCGCTACGGGTCCGCTATTCGAGCACACCTTCATGCAGGCGCACGACGCGGTCCATCTTCTGCGCCAGCCGCTCGTTATGCGTCGCGATCAGCGCCGCGCTGCCCTCGCCCCGGACAAGGCTGAGAAACTCGCCCAACACCCTGTCGGCAGTCGCTTCATCGAGATTGCCGGTGGGTTCGTCAGCCAGCACCAGATCGGGCTTGTTGGCCAGCCCGCGGGCGACTGCCACGCGCTGCTGTTCGCCGCCCGACAGCTGGCTGGGGCGGTGATCGAGCCGGTGGCCGAGCCCCAGCGCGACGAGCAGTTCTTCCGCCCGTGCCTCGGCTTCGGCGCGCGGCCTGTCCGCTACCAGTTGCGGCAGGACCACGTTTTCCAGCGCATTGAAATCGGGCAGCAGGTGATGGAACTGGTAGATGAAGCCCAAATGTTCGCGGCGCAGCACGGTACGGGCATGCGAATTCGACTTCTCGGCCGAATGGCCAGCTATCAGGATCTCCCCGCCGAACCCGCCTTCGAGCAGCCCGACCGCCTGCAGCAGCGTCGATTTGCCCGATCCCGACGGCCCGAGCAGCGCGACGATCTCACCCGGACGGATCGCCAGATCGACCCCGCGCAGCACGTCGATCCGCTCGCCGCCCTGTTCGAAGCTGCGGGTGAGCCGCTTGAGCTCGACCACCGGTTTCACGCCGGGACTATTCATAACGCAGCACCTGCACGGGATCGGTGTTCGCCGCCTTCCACGCGGGGTAGAGCGTGGCGAGGAAACTGAGGCCCAGCGCGAGCAGCACGATCATGGTTACTTCGCTGCCATCGACCTTCGACGGGATGGTGGTCAGGAAGCGGTATTGCGGGTCCCACAAATCCTGCCCGGTCAGCACGCCGAACCCCTCGACGATTTGCTGGCGCCCGGCAAGGATGAGGAAGCCCAGTGCAAGCCCGGCCAGCGTGCCGATCGCGCCAATGGTGAAACCGGTGGTGACGAAGATCTTGATCAGGCTCTGCCGTGTCGCGCCCAGCGTGCGCATGATCGCGATGTCGCGGGTCTTGGCGCGCACCAGCATGACGAGGCTGGAGAGGATGTTGAACGCCGCGACGAGCACCATGAAGCTGAGCGCGAAGGCCATCGCCGCGCGTTCCACCTGCAGCGCTTCGAACAGCGTCGCGTTGATCGTCTTCCAGTCAGATACCACGGCCCGGCCCTGCACCGCGCGCTGCACCGGTTCGAGGATTTCGCCGACCTCGTCGGCATCCTCCACCGTCACCTCGATCATGCCCACCGTATCGCCGATCAGCATCAGCGTCTGCGCATCCTTCATCGGCATGACGACGAAGGCGCCATCGTAATCGTAGACGCCGATCTCGAAGATCGCGGCAACTTCATAGCCGATCTGCCGCGGCACGGTGCCGAACGGGGTAGAGCGACCCTGCGGATTGATGATCGTGATCGTATCGCCCACTCGCGCGCCGATATTCTCGGCCAGCCGNACCCCGATCGCCACCTTGCTTGCTCCCGCCTGCAACTGGCNNAAATCGCCCGCCACTGCCTTGGTCGCCAGCTCGGCGATGTCCTCGTCGGTGTTGCCGCGGACCAGGATCGCTTCGACGCGGCCGTTGAAGCTGGTCAGCAGCGGCTGTTCGATCAGCGGGCTGGCATCGACCACTCCCGGCGTGGCGCGGACTTCGGCGAGGATATCCTCCCAATCGTCCAGCCGCCCGCCGTAGGCCTGGACGATGGCATGGCCGTTGAGCCCGACGATCTTGTCGAGCAGTTCGGCGCGAAAGCCGTTCATCACGCTCATCACCACGACCAGCATCGCCACCGACAGCATCACCACCCCGATCGAGATGCTCGCCACCAGCGCGATGAAGGCCTCGCTNTTGCCCGGAAGCAGATAGCGTTTGGCGATTGTCCATTCGAAGGGGGAGAGGATCAAGGCGGCCCTGATTGTTGCCTGCGGATGGAGCCGCGTTTAGGCAGCCAATCCTTGCTGCGCAATGAAATCGTGTGGCCGCTCGCGGCATTGGTCGCACTGCCCTTGTAATCGAGGCGTAACACCGCCATTGGGCGCGCATCCCGATCAGCTTCGGCGGACAGGCCTTTCGATGAACCTCACGCACCCGTTTCTAGACGAGGATGGCGACAAGTTGCGCGAAGAGTGCGGCGTGTTCGGCGCGGTCAATGCGACCGATGCCTCCGCCGTCACCGCGCTCGGCCTCCATGCATTGCAGCATCGCGGGCAGGAAGCCGCGGGCATCACCAGCTTCGACGGGGCCGAATTCTACACCCGNCGCGGGCTCGGCCATGTNGCGGAGAATTTCTCCAGCCAGGAAGCGATCGCCGAACTGCCCGGCATGATGGCGGCGGGCCATGTTCGCTATTCGACCACCGGCGGGTCGGGCCTGCGCAATATCCAGCCGCTCTATGCCGACCTCGCCAGTGGCGGTTTTGCAGTAGCGCACAATGGCAATATTTCGAACGCGGGCATGCTGCGCGAGGACCTCGTGCGGCGCGGGTCGATCTTCCAGTCGACCAGCGATACCGAGGTCATCATCCACCTCGTCGCCACCAGCCGATATCCCACGATCATGGACCGGCTGATCGATGCGCTGCGGCTGCTCGAAGGCGCCTATGCGCTGATCGTCATGACGCCCGAGGGCATGATCGCCTGCCGCGATCCGCTGGGCATCCGTCCGCTGCAGATGGGCCGGATCGGCGATGCCACGCTGTTCGCCTCGGAAACCGTCGCCTTCGACGTCGTCGGCGCCGAATTCGTCCGCCAGGTCGAACCCGGCGAAGTAATCAAGGTCGATTTCGACGGCAATGTCGATTCGCTGCATCCCTTCGGCAACCATTCGGCGCGGCCCTGCATCTTCGAGCATGTCTATTTCAGCCGCCCGGATTCGGTGTTCGACGGGCGCAGCATCTACGCTGCACGCAAGGCGATCGGCGCCGAGCTTGCGCGCGAGACTCCGGTCGAGGCCGATCTGGTCATTCCCGTGCCCGACAGCGGCGTGCCCGCGGCCATCGGCTATGCGCAGGAAGCGGGGATCCCGTTCGAACTGGGGATCATCCGCTCGCACTATGTCGGCCGCACCTTCATCCAGCCCAGCGACGGCGCGCGCCATGCCGGCGTCAAGCGCAAGCACAATGCCAACCGCGCGCTGGTCGAAGGCAAGCGTATCGTCCTGATCGACGACAGCATCGTGCGCGGCACGACCAGCCTGCAGATCGTCGAGATGATGCGCGAGGCCGGGGCCACCGAGGTGCATTTCCGTGTCGCCAGCCCGCCCACCGCGCACAGCTGCTTCTACGGCGTCGACACGCCCGAGCGCAGCAAGCTGCTCGCCGCGCGGATGGACGTCGAACCGATGCGCGAATTCATCCGNGCCGACAGCCTCGCCTTCGTNTCGATCGACGGGCTGTACCGCGCGGTCGGCGAAAAGCCGCGCGATGCCGCCTGCCCGCAGTTCTGCGATGCCTGCTTCACTGGCGATTATCCCACTTCGCTGACCGATCTCGCCCGGCGCGACGACAAGCAGCAGCAGCTTTCCTTCCCTCCCGAACAGGTCGCCTGATGACGAAACCGCTCGACAACCGCCTGGCCCTGGTCACCGGGGCGAGCAAGGGAATCGGCGCCGCTACCGCGCAGGCGCTGGCCGCAGCCGGCGCCCATGTGGTGCTCACCGGGCGCGACGTACGCGCGCTCGAAGCGGTCGAGGACACGATTCATGCCGCTGGCGGCGCTTCCACCATCGCACCGGTCGATCTGGCCGAAAGCGACGGGATCGCGCGGCTCGCTTCGGCAATTGCCAGCCGCTGGGACAAGCTCGACGTGCTCGTCGCCGCAGCCGCCTACCTCCCCGCGCTGACCCCGGTCACGCAGATCGACGGCAAGCAGCTGAGCCAGGCGCTGACGGTCAANTTCCTCTCGACCCAGGCGCTGCTCGCCAATTTCGACCCGNTGCTCAAGCGCGCCGAAGCGGGCCGCGTGATCGGCCTGACCAGCAGCGTCGGGGCGAGCCCGCGCGCCTATTGGGCNGCCTATGGCACGACCAAGGCGGCGTTCGACAACCTGCTCGAAAGCTATGCGCAGGAGGTCGAGAAGACCTCGAAGGTGCGCGTCGCGCTGGTCGATCCGGGCGCCACGCGCACGGCCATGCGCGCCAAGGCCTATCCGGGTGAAGACCCGCAGACGGTCAAACCGCCCGAAACCGTGGCGGAACGGCTCACCCAATTGCTGGTCGAGGGCTTCGACGGGTTCCACCGCGAGCGGGTCGAAGCCTGAGTTAACCAAGTCCGGGAACGCTTTGGCCACCTTGATCGATCATATCCGCTGCCTGCGCGCCCGAATGCGCGCCAGGACCAAGCGGGACAGATCGAAAAGGGGCGCCGCCATGATCCACCAGTCGCAGGATCGCTATTCACTCGCCGCGCAGGAAGATCGCAGCGCGCCGCGCGCGAAGCTGGCCATTCCCGGCCAGTTGCGCGCGAGCGGCGGCCGTGCCTTCCAGACGGTCGTCCACGACCTGTCGGTATCCGGCTTTTCCGCCGCTGCGCTCAACCGCATGCACGAAGGGCAGCTGTGCTGGCTCACCATGCCCGGACTCGAATCGCTCCAGGCGCAGGTCGTGTGGTGGGAAAAGAGCATGGTCGGATGCGCGTTCAGCGAATTGCTGAGCCCGCTNGTGCATGACAGCATCCTCGCGCGGTTCGGCGACCCGAGCTACCAGCGCCCTTTCTGAACGCCCATTCCGGTCAGGTGGTGACGGCGTAGCCCTTGCCGGGACGCCGCCACCGGCCGGTTACTCAGCCGCCGCGACGATCTTGCCGATCAGAGCGCGAAAGCCGTCGCGGTTCGCGCTGCTGGTCGCGGTTTCCCAATTGCTGACCACGGCCACCACCAATTGTTCCTGCGGGACGATGGTGATCGCCTGGCCGAAGATGCCCTGCGCGCCGTACATGCCGCCGGGATAGGTCCACCACTGGTACCCATAGCCGAAGCCGGGCGCCTGCGGTGCGAAGTCGACCAGCGGCGAACCGGCGGTGGCGAACCAGCCTGCGGGTACGGTGCCCGCCCCGCCCTCCAGCGCGAACTGGCCCATGCGCGCATAGTCGGCCAGCCGCAGCGACAGGCAGCAGCCACCGATATTGCCGCCGGTGAGGTCCTGCATCCAGAACAGGCCACCTTCGAAGCCCGCGGGTTCGACGATCTTTTCCGCGGCATAGGCGGCCAGCGACTGGCCGGTCGCCTGTTCGACGATCAGCCCGAGCAGATTGGTTTCGAGCGTCTTGTAGACCCACTTTTCGCCAGCGGGCGCCTCGCGCGTCAGCGTGCGCGCGTAGGTGACCGCCTGCGATTCGCCCGCAACCGGGGCAACCGCCAGCATCTTGGCAACGTCGCTGTCGGGATCGGTGTAATCCTCGTTCCATGCCACGCCCGAGGTCATGGTGGCGATCTGGACGACGCTGACGCCGTCATAGGCGGTGCCCGCCAGTGCAGGGATGATCTCGGTTACCGGCGTGTCGACACTGGCAATCGCACCATCGGCGATCGCCGCCCCCAGCAGCGTGGACGTGAAGCTCTTGGCGACCGAGAAGCTGGTCCAGCGTCCGGTCGGGCCGAAACCCAGACCGTAATCCTCGAACAGCACTTCGCCGTCCTTGAGCACCATCAGGCCGGCAGCCTGCGTTTCGGCCATGTATTCGCGCAGTTCGGCCTGCAGCGAGGCAGGCAGCGGCGCTGCGCTGCGCGGCAATTCGCGAACCGTACTGGCAGGCGCGACCTCGAGCCCGGGGAACGAACCTTCCATGTCGCGGAATACTGCCGAGCGGCGCTCATCACTCCAGAACAGGATCGAGTCGCTGGGATCGAGGCTGGCCATCTGCTCAGGCATCGACTGGGTCACTGCAGGCGGCGGAACCGCCGTCGCCGTGGCGGTGCCAGCATCGCCATAGGCCGTGCCGCAGCCGGCCAGCGCCAGTGCCGCCACCGAAATCATAAGTCCGCGCATCATTTCTCTCCCTCTTTCACCAGTGTAACCTGGTGGACGTCGATCCCGCCCCCGCGGAACCCGCCTTCGCAATACATCAGATAATATCGCCACAAGTCGCAGAATTCCCGATCGAAACCCTGCGGCAGGCGATCCTCCGCCACCGCCCTATCGAAGTTCCGGCGCCAGTGCAGCAGCGTATCGGCATAATCGTGGCCGAAATCGTGCTGGTCCTGCCATGCAAGTCCGCGTTCCTCGGCCAGGCCGCGAAATTCGCTGGTGCGGATCAGCAGCCCGCCGGGGAAGATATAGGCCTGGATGAAATCCGCACTTCGCGCATAGGCGTCGAACAGATCGTCGCGGATCGAGATATACTGGATCGCCGCGCGGCCCCCGGCGCGCAAATTGCGTGCGATGCAGTCCATGAAGGTCGGCCAGTATTCGCGGCCCAGCGCCTCGACCATTTCGGCGCTGACAATGGCGTCGTAGCGGCCGTCGCATTCGCGGTAATCCTGCTTGCGGAACTCGGCCACGTCCGGATGATGGGTGCGGGCCCACTCCAATTGCTCGTCGGACAGGCTGATCGCAGTGACCCTGCGGCCCTGCGCGGCCAGGCTTGCCGCCAGCGCGCCCCAGCCGCAGCCGATTTCGAGCACGCTGGGCGCCTCCCCGATCCGGCCGGCAAGCGCACCGCACTTGCGCCGCTGCGCCGCCTCCAGCCCGTCGTCCGCCGGGGCCAGCGCCGAGGAATAGCTCATCGTCGGGTCGAGCCAGGCAGCGTAGAAATCATTGCCAAGATCGTAATGCGCGCTGATGTTCTTCTGCGCGCCCTGCGGGGTGTTGCGATTGAACAGATGCGCCAGCTTTAGCGCGTGGCGGAACGGCCCCTTGGCCCGTGCGGTATCGCCCAGGTGCTGCGCATGCTGCATGAACAGGGCGAACAGCGGCACCGGATCCGGGCTCCACCATTCGCCGGCTTCCCACGCCTGGTACCAGCCGACCGACCCATTGCTGGCCAGCCGCACCAGCGCGTTCCAGCTGCGCAGTTCGACCGTGCATTCGAAGCCCGGCGAACGCCCACCGACGATGCGCCGCGTACCGTCGGGCAGCGTGGCATGGATCGCGCCGCTGACCAGCGCCCGGTCGATCCGGTCGATGATCTTGCCGATGCCGGGCGCCACCAGCCGCGCGACCAGACCGGGCCTGCGAACGAAACGCTGCGATCCGGCGACAAGCTCGCGCCCGCGGGAGGTGGTCGGCATATCCATCGTCCGCGCTATGGCTCGGCGATCTGTCGTTCACAAGCCCGCGGCATTCACCGATGCGCAGCGTCGGCGGATCAGGCCTTCGCGCTGCGATAGGCTTCCAGCGCGCGCTCGCGTGCTTCGCGATGGCCGATCACCTTGGCCGGGTAATCGCCGCGCCGGTCTTCGGGAGGATCGTGGATCTCGTCATCGCCAAGCCCGGCCAGTTCGGGGACATATTCACGGATATAGCCTGCCGCGTCGAACTTCTCGCTCTGCGTCAGCGGGGCCATGATGCGCACGAACATGTTGCTGTCGACCCCGGTGCCCGAAATCCACTGCCAGTTGACGCCGTTGTTGCCGTAATCGGCATCGACGAGGCAGTCCCAGTACCACTGTTCGCCGAAGCGCCAGTCGATCAGCAGGTGCTTCACCAGAAAGCTGGCGCAGATCATCCGCACGCGGTTGTGCATCCAGCCGGTCTGCCACAGCTGCCGCATGCCCGCATCGACCACCGGATAGCCGGTCATGCCTTTCTGCCAGCACGCGAAGTCCTGCGCGATCAGATGCCCCGCATTGGGGTTCCGCCACAGCGTGCGCTCGTCGTAGTCGCGGTAGCTTTCGCGCGGGTAGTCGGGGAACTGGTCGATCACGTTCTGCGCATAATCGCGCCAGATCACCTCCTTGGCGAAGGTGTTCCAGCCGTCGCTGCGCTTGTCTTTTAGCCTGTGCCAGACCTGCGCGGGGCTGATCTCGCCCCAGTGCAGATGCGGCGAGAGGCGCGAGGTGGTGTCTTCGGACGGCAGATTGCGGCCCTCGTCGTAATCGCCCACCACATCGGCCCACCACTCGAGCCGGTCATGCGCCGCCTGTTCGCCGAAGTCCCAGAATTCGCGAATACCGCCAGCCCAGTCGGGCTTCGTGGGCAGGAGCGACCAATCAGCCAGTTCGTCGCTGTCGGGCCAGCTATCGGGCGACGACAGCGTCTCGGGCTCTGGCAGCGGGTCGCGCGGAGGCATCACCTCCAGCATGGATTTCGCAAACGGGGTGTAGATCTTGTAGGGATCGCCCGAACCGGTGGTCACGCTGCCGGGCGGAAGCAGGTAGTTGCCGTCGTAGAGGCACAATTGCCTGTCCCCGCCCAACGCGTCGCGCAGTTCGTCTTCGGCCTCCTTCCACCACGGCTCGTAATGGCGCATCGCGTGGATGCAGGTGGCGCCGGTTTCGTCGGCCAGCGCGGCAAGCACCTGCGGGGCGTCGCCCCGGCGCAGCACGATCCTCGAACTGTGCGCGCCATAGCTCTTGCCGAGGCTTTCGAGCGAATGATGCAGCCAGACCTTCGACGCCCCGCCATAGGCATGGTCGCCCGCGCGGTCGTCGTCGAGGACGTAGACCGGAATGACGGGTCCGGCTTGCGCGGCGGCATACAACGCGGGATGATCGGCCATGCGCAGATCGCGCCGCAGCCAGACGATGTGGGGTGCAGTCATGCCGTTCTAACCGCCGGGTGCTGGCGTGGGTTCCGTTTGCACGCCGGGACAGACCCCCGCGGGCAGTTCGACCGAAAAGCGATCGCCGACCCGCGGATCGTAGAAGCGCGCATCACGCAGCCACAGCGAGCCATCCTCGCGCGGCTCGATCAGCGGGGTGCGTGCCCAGAACAGGAAGGCGTCGACCGCGCTATCGCCTGCCCGCGCCGCTGCCAGATCGCACCGGTCGAGCGGGACCCCGGGCAGCGTGGTGTCTTCGCCGAGTGTGTACAGCCCGTTGCCGCCGCTGATCATCTCGCGCGCGAGCGGGTTGAACGGCACCGGGCTGGCGATCACGGTTGCGGTGCCGGTCGGGCTGGCGTCGAGCGCGTTTTCGTCGGCTGCGGTGATCATGGCGTTGAGCCCGATATAGGCGAGCGCCGCCGCGAGCGCCGCGCGTGCCGGCCTGCGCCACTCCCCACCCCGCTTTTGCCGCCGGAGCGAGAACCATGTGGCGAAGCCCATCAGCAGCCACAGCCAGATATCGATGATGAACAGCGTGTCGCCGTAGAACCAGCGCGAGGAAAACGGCTCGAGCAGGCGGATGCCGTAGACATTGAGCCAGTCGAGCGCGGGATGCGTCAGGCAGCCGAGCAGCGCGAGCGCGTAGAGCCACTTGAAGCTCACCGGGAGCCGTGCCTCCGGGCGCTTGCCGCGTTTCGCCTGCCAGCGGTCGAAGCCGTAGAGCAGGCCCGCCAGCATCAGCGGCAGCAGCAGCATGGCGGGCGGACCATGCGTGATGCCGCGGCGGAAGCCGAGGTGTTCGACTCCGTCGAGCCAGAAAAAACAGGCCGCATCGACATCGGGCAGGTTCGCGCCGATGATCAGCGCGGGCATCGCCAGCCCGGTCTTCCGCTTGAGCCCCGCCTGCCCGATCAATGCCCCGACGAGGCTGTGTGTGAGATTGTCCATTGCGCGCGAGTGATAGCCCGCCCCGCCCAAAAGGAAAGGGCGGCAGGTTGCCCCGCCGCCCTTGTCCAGCCGATTGCCTGGGAATCAGGAATCGAAGTTTTCGCCGCGGCGGGCGGACGTGAATTCGCGCCGGTCGAGATAGGTGTCGCCGTCGGTATCGTAATAGAAAAAGCTGTCGGCAGCCTTGTTGATCGTTTCCGCCTTCAGCTCGGGCTCGCCCTGGTCGTTGAGCGCTTCATGCTGCGGATCGAGCGGGATCGCCCAGATCGCATATTCGGCGACCGAAAGCTGGTCGTCGTCGTTCCGGTCGAGATAACCCCAGGTCATGTTCTGGCGCCGACGCATGTTGGTGTCCGCGTCGCGCTCCTGCGAGGCGGCTTCCATTTCGCTCCGCTCGTCCTCGCTCATGTCGGCTGCGGTCGCTGCCTCGTCGGCATTTGCGATCTGCTCCGCCGCAACCTCGTCGCGGTAGCCGTCATATTCGCTGCGAAACGCATCCGCGTCGAATGCGTCGCGGCGCGTCTGCGCGTCGTCCGAGAGCGCGTAGTCGCGCGTCATCGGGTCGTATTCGGCAGTCGCGGCGGTCTCGACATCGGCCATTTCGCTGCCGACCACCGGATCTTCGGCGACGTCGTCCCCGCAAGCGGCAAGCGCCAGGGCAAGCGTGGAAAGCGCGGTCGTTTTCTTCAGAATGGTCATGTGTCCTCCATTGGTTGAACGTCCTGCCGGCGGCAGGGGAATGTCCAACCAACGAAGCCGCACCGCAATCGGTCCGCCTCGCGCGAAACCGATTGCCGGATGCGTCAGACCGGGTCTTGCGCGGTCCCGTCGACGGTCCAGGTCTGGCCCTGGCCCAGCAGTTTGGCCAGATTGGCCTCCTTGCCCGCGCTTGCGGCGGCCTTCTCGGCCAGCACAGCAGCCTCGAAGGTCGGGCGCGGATCGTCGTACAGCACGCCCAGCGCCATCGGGAACGGGCCGAAGGGCATCTCGACGAGCATGTGCGCGATCGAGCGGTTGGTGACGTCGTGGACGATCACCCCCGCGGCTTCCCAGTCGCCATCGACGACATCGACCACTTCGAGGTTGAGCGTGTCGCGGTTGAGCGCAATGCCCTTGGCATCCTTCGCGAACAGCATCGGCTTGCCGTTTTCGAGCCACAGCTGCTGGTCTTCGGCGCCCTTGGGGGCGGCGAAATCGTTGAACACGTCCTTGTTGTAGACGATGCAGTTCTGGAAGATCTCGATGAAGGCTGCGCCTTCGTGTGCATGGGCGGCCTTGAGCACATCCGGCAGGTGCTTCGACACGTCGAAACCGCGGCCGACGAAGCGCGCCCCGGCACCCAGCGCGAATGCGGCGGGACGGGCGGGATGGTCGTAGCTGCCGATCGGGGTCGAGGGCGACTTGGTGCCCTCGCGACTGGTGGGCGAGGCCTGGCCCTTGGTGAGACCGTAGATCTCGTTGTTGAACAGCATGATCTGCATGTTCACGTTCCGGCGAAGGACGTGCATCAGATGGTTGCCGCCGATCGACAGGCCGTCGCCGTCGCCGGTCACCAGCCAGATGTCGAGATCGGGATTGGCGAGCTTCGCGCCCGTGGCGAACGCGGGCGCGCGGCCGTGGATCGTGTGGAAGCCGTAGCTTTCGACGTAATAGGGGAAGCGGCTCGAACAGCCGATCCCGCTGATGAAGACGGTGTTAGCCGGGTCCGCGCCCAGTTGCGGCAGCGTGCGCTGCACCGCCTTGAGGATCGCATAGTCCCCGCAACCCGGGCACCAGCGGACTTCCTGGTCGGTTTCCCAGTCCTTGAGCGTGGTTTCGATTTTCACTGGTGCGTTCACGAGCTGTGCTCCTGCGATTGCGGCGAGGCCTGGTCTTTCAGCGAGCCGTCGTCATGTCCGGTTTCCAGATGCGGCAGCTGGTCGTCATTGACCGAAACCTGCCCGCCTTCATTGCCATCGATACCATCGAAATACTTGCCGATGGCCTCTTCGAGCTCGGCAATCTGGAACGGCTGGCCGCTGGTCTTGGTCAGCGGCACGGCATCGACGAGGAACTGGTCGCGCAGCACGGTCTTGAACTGCCCGGTGTTCATTTCGGGCACGAGCACGTGTTCGAAGCTGCGGAGCAGGTCGCCGAGATTCGCCGGCATCGGCCAGATATGGCGAACGTGGATATGGCTGACATCGAGCCCGTTGCGGCGCGCATTGTCGACCGCGCGGTGGATCGGGCCATAGGTCGAACCCCAGCCGACCACCGCAAGCTTGCCCGAAGTCTCGCCGAGGCAGACCTCCTGGTCGGGCACGGCGATGCCTTCGATCTTGTTCTTGCGCGCATCGGTCATGCGCTGGTGGTTGTCGGGCGAATAGTCGATATTGCCGGTCAGCTCGTGCTTCTCGATCCCGCCGATGCGGTGCATCAGCCCCGGCGTACCCGGCTTGACCCAGGGACGCGCGCCCTTGGCGTCGCGCTTGTAGGGCAGGAAGACACCCTCGCCCTCGTCGTCCTGCGCGTTCTTTTCGGTCAGGAAACTGGCCGGGAACGGCGTGTAGCTGGCCGGGTCGGGCACCTTCCACGGTTCGGCGGCATTGGCGATATAACCATCGGTCAGCAGCATCACCGGGGTCATGTACTGCACCGCGATGCGGCAGGCCTCGATTGCGACATCGAACGCGTCCGACGGGCTGCTGGCGGCGATCACCGGCATCGGCGCATCGCCGTTGCGGCCGTATACCGCCTGGTAGAGATCGCTCTGCTCGGTCTTGGTCGGCAGGCCGGTCGAAGGGCCGCCGCGCTGCGAATTGACGATCACCAGCGGCAGTTCGGTCATGATGCCGAGCCCGATCGCTTCGGTCTTGAGCGCGATCCCCGGGCCCGACGAACTGGTCACGCCGAGGCTGCCCGCATAGCTGGCGCCGATTGCGGCGCAGACCGCAGCGATCTCGTCTTCCGCCTGGAAGGTGGTGACGTCGAATTCCTTGAGCCGCGCAAGGTGGTGGAGGATCGCGGAAGCCGGCGTGATCGGATAACCGCCGAAGAACATCGGCAGTTCGGCCAGCTGCGCGCCGGCAACCAGCCCCAGGCTGACCGCTTCGGCACCGGTGACGGTGCGATAGAGGCCGGGCTTGGACGGAACCGGATCGATATGGACCTGCTTCAGCGGCCCCGCGAGTTCCGCCGTTTCGCCATAGGCATGCCCCGCGTCGAGCGCCGCGATATTGGCATCGGCGATCTCGGGCTTGGACTTGAACTTGCTCTTCAGCCAGTCGTGGATCGGGTCGCGCGGACGATCGAACATCCACAGCGCAAGGCCCAGCGTCCACATGTTCTTCGACCGCAGCGCGTCCTTGTTGCCAAGGCCGTAGGGCTTGACCGCCTCGATCGTCTTCTCGCTAATGTCGAAAGCCAGCAGGTCGAACTTGCCCAGGCTGCCATCTTCGAGCGGGTTGGCGTCGTATTTCGCCTTCTCGAGGTTACGCTTGGTGAAGGCGCCGGTATCGGCGATGATCAGCCCGCCGGGCTTGAGCGCGGCGAGGTTCACCTTCAGCGCAGCGGGGTTCATCGCCACGAGCACGTCGGGCGCGTCGCCCGCGGTGTTGATTTCGCGGCTGCCGAAATTGATCTGGAACGCGGAAACGCCGAACAGCGTGCCCTGCGGCGCGCGGATTTCCGCGGGGAAATCGGGGAAGGTGGCCAGGTCGTTCCCCGCGAGCGCGGTCGACAGCGTGAACTGCCCACCGGTCANCTGCATGCCGTCGCCGGAGTCGCCGGCGAAGCGCACGACCACGCTTTCGGGGGTTTCGGGGAGGCCGTCCTGCGGCGCCGTGGCGGCTGTAGCCATCCGGGTCATCCTTGTCTGCGCCACCCACCGGCGGCGCCGTTTCCAATTGGAAGCGCCACCTAGGCCGCGCCCCATTCTCTCGCAATGAAGTTTCTCTGCTAGGCCGAAAAAGCCTCATGGAAAAGCGCTCCAAACACGCTAAGTTCCAAAACGCAACGGATTTTGGAGAGAGAACGACATGGCCGATACAGAACATTATGTCCGCGACGACGTGCGCGGCTTCCTCGACATGCTCGAAGCGATGGGCGGCAAGGGTGTCGAAGAGGTCGGCGCGCAGGAAGGCCGCGAACAGATGCGCGCCATGGGCGCCCTGGCCGAAGCCGAGCCGCGCGCGATGGCGGTTCAGAAGGACCTCACCTGCCCCGGTCCCGCCGGCCCGATCCCCCTGCGCTTCTACGACCCGCGCGCAGAGCGCGAACCCGGGCCCTGTGTGCTGTTCTTCCACGGCGGGGGCTTCGTTATCGGCGATCTGGAAGTGTACAATGCGCTGTGCACCGAGATCGCGCACCATCTCGACCTGCCGGTGGTCTCGATCGACTACCGGCTGGCCCCCGAACACCCCTTCCCCGCTGCGCCCGACGATTGCGAAGCGGCCGCGCGCTGGGTCGCTTCCTCGCCTGCCGAACTGGGGCGCGAGATCACCGGGCTGGTCATCACCGGCGACAGCGCGGGCGGCAATCTGACGATCGTCACCACCAACCAGCTGACCAACGAGCCCGCCGACGTCCCCGTGATCGTCCAGGCGCCGATCTACCCCGTCGCCAGCGATCTGAGCCAGCACCGGAGCCTGGCGATGTTCGCCGAGGGCTTCCTGCTGACCGGCGCGGCGATGGCCTGGTTCACCTCGCAATATGGCGGCGATGCGAGCGACCCGCGGCACACGCCGATGGTGGGGGACTGTGCCGACACGCCGCCGACGGTGGTGTGCACCGCCGGACTCGACCCGCTGCGCGATTCGGGACGGGAATACGCCGCACATCTGGTGCAACTCGGCACGGAAACCGTGTTTCTCGAGTTCCCCGGCATCGTTCACGGCTTTACCACGCTGAGAAAAGCGATACCGAGCGGACAGAAGGATCTCGAGGCGTTTCTCGACGCCGTGAAACTGATGGTGGAGCGATACAGGTGAGCGATGGGCTCGGTTACCGTCCCTGCGTGGGCGTGATGTTGGTCAACAGCGACGGCAAGGTCTTCGTCGGCCGCCGGATCGACAACAAGGAAGGCGATTGGTGGCAGATGCCGCAGGGCGGCGTCGATGACGGCGAGGACCTGCGCGAGGCCGCGCTGCGCGAACTGCACGAGGAAACCGGCGTGCGGAGCGAGCATGTCACCATCCTCAAGGCGCTGGACGAACCGATCCGTTACGACCTGCCCGAAGAGCTGATCGGCAAGCTGTGGGGCGGCCGTTTCCGCGGGCAGGAGCAGGTCTGGTACCTGGCGCGGTTCGCGGGCAGCGATACCGATATCGATCTCGAGGCGCATGATCCGCCCGAATTCTGCGACTGGAAATGGGTCGAGGCGGAACAGCTTCCCGACCTCATCGTGCCGTTCAAGAAACGCGTGTATCGCGCGGTGGTCGAGGCTTTCCGCGAACTGGTCTGACGGACCCGCCGCGGCGACCGCTGCCGGGGTATTCGGTCAGTTCGACTGCGGCACCGCGGCGTCGGGCAGCAACGCTTCAGCGGTTTGCACCCGCGCCGGCGGACCGGCCGCGATGGTTGCCGACAACGTCTGTGTTTCGGGGCAGCTTTCGCCGCACAGCGATTCCAGCTTGGCCAGGCTGCCCTTGGCCATTTCGACCGCGCCCTTTTCGACCAGCGCCTCGCCCTCGCCCGCAATCGCGGCCAGATTGCGCGGCTCGCGCGTCAGCGCTTCGCGGTAATAGCGGATCGCCTTGCCCTGCAGCCCGTCGGCGCGGGCGGCCTCGGCCAGTCGCAGGAAGATGGGCGTGTGGCCCGGGTCGACCGCCAGGGCGGCCTCGAAGGCGTCGATCGCCCCCTGCGTATCGCCCTGCGCCAGCGCGGTTTCGCCCTTGGCTATCAGCACGCCCGCTCGCGGCTCGGGCGCGTCGTTCCCGGCCCAGCCAACGCTCGATGTCACGGCCAGCGCCAAGGAAAGGGCAGCAGCGGCAGGGGCAAAACGCATGATCGTCTCCAGCGGGGTCGTCCGTCGAAAAGGTGGCACATCAGCCATAATCTAAATGGCTAACACGTTCACCCTGCACAGGCGATGAAAAATCCGTCGGTCCCGTCATGCGCCGGTGCGAGCCGGATCCCCTGCCCGCGCGTCTGCCCCAGTGGCAGCGCCATGGCCCGCGGCTGCAGCTGCGGATGCCGCGCGAGGAAGGCTTCGAACTGCCCCGCGCCCTCTTCGTCGAGCAGCGAGCAGGTGACATAGACCACCCGGCCGCCCGGCTTGATGAGCTGCGCCGCGATGTCGAGCAGATAGGCCTGCAGCTCGGCCAGCCGCGCCAGTTCGGCCTCGTCCAGTCGCCAGCGCGCTTCGGGATTGCGCCGCCAGGTCCCCGTGCCCGAACAGGGGGCGTCGACCAGCACAGCGTCGGCCTGTCCGGCCAATCCGGAGAGCGCTTCCATTTCGCGCCGGGGGTCGAGCAGCAAGGTCTCGATGCAGGTCGCGCCTGCCCGTTCGGCCCGCGGGGCGAGCCGGGACAGGCGGCCACGATCGGTATCGGAGGCGACGAGCCGTCCCTGGTTGTCCATCGCCGCTGCGAGCGCGAGCGTCTTGCCGCCCCCGCCTGCGCACAAATCGACCACCGTTTCGCCGGGCCGTGCAGCCACCGCGAGGCAAGCCAGCTGCGAGCCGGTGTCCTGCACTTCGATCGCGCCCGCGCGGAAGGCGTCCCACTGCTCGACCGGGGTGCCGGTGGCGAGCCGCAGGCCATGCGGCGCGGCGGTGGGCACGGCGGCTTCGGGCAAGGCGAGCGTGGCGCGCTCGGCCCTGAGCGTGTTGACCCGCAAGTCGAGCGGAGCCCGGTCGAGCAACGCNGCNGCATCGGTGCCGTCCANNCNCGAGGCGGCGAGCCGGTCGACCAGCCAGCGCGGCGCGACCCCGCCCTCGGCCACCGGCTCGTTGTCGGCCAGCGGCGCGGGGCCGTAGTGCGATCCGTCGAACAGCGGCGCGATCGCCGGATCGTCCTGCGCCAGCCGCAGCATCGCCGCGCGGCCGGTCGCNGGGACCGGGCCGCAGGCGCGGATCGCGGCATAGACNAGNTCGCGGATCGCCCGCCGGTCNTTCGACCCGGCAAAGCGGTTGCTGCGGAACCATTCGGCGAGGATCCGGTCGGCGGGCGCGGCTTTCGCGCGCGCGGCCTCGACGATNCGGTCGAGCAGCTCGATCGCGGTCTGGACCCGGGCAGCGGGCGTCATGGCCTAGCGCGTCGGATAGTTGGGCGCTTCGCGGGTGATCGCCACGTCGTGGACATGGCTTTCGGCCANCCCGGCATTGGTGATCCGTACGAATTGCGCGCGCTTGCGCANATCCTCGATCGTNGCGCTGCCGGTATAGCCCATCGCCGCCTTGATCCCGCCGACCAGCTGGTGGACGACCGCCGCGGCAGGGCCTTTGTAAGGGACCTGCCCCTCGATCCCTTCGGGGACCAGCTTCTGCTGGCTGACATCGGCCTGGAAATAGCGGTCGGCGCTGCCGCGCGCCATCGCGCCCACGCTGCCCATACCGCGATAGGCCTTGTAGCTGCGACCCTGGTAGATGAAGGTCTCGCCGGGCGCTTCCTCGGTCCCGGCCAGCATCGAACCGACCATCACCGTGCTTGCGCCGGCAGCCAGCGCCTTGGCGGCATCGCCGCTCGCGCGCAGACCGCCATCGGCGATGACCGGGATGCCGTATTCCTCGGCGGCCTCGGCGCTGTCCATCACGGCGGTCATCTGCGGCACACCGACGCCTGCGACCACGCGGGTGGTGCAGATCGACCCCGGNCCGATGCCCACCTTGACCGCATCGGCGCCCGCCCCCGCGAGCGCCCGGGTCGCTTCGGCGGTCGCGACATTGCCCGCGATCACCTGCACGCTGTTCGACAGCTTCTTCACCCGTTCGACCGCGCGCGCGACATCCTTGTTGTGGCCATGCGCGGTATCGATCACCACCACGTCGACTTCGGCATCGATCAGCGCCTGCGTCCGCTCGAACCCCTTGTCGCCGACCGTGGTCGCGGCGGCGACGCGCAGCCGCCCGGTCGCATCCTTCGTGGCATCGGGATAGGCGACCGCCTTCTCGATATCCTTGACCGTGATCAGCCCGACGCAGCGGCCGTTGTCGTCCACCACCAGCAGCTTCTCGATGCGGCGCTGGTGCAGCAGGCGGCGCGCTTCCTCCTGCCCGGTNCCCAGCGGCACGGTGGCGAGNTTGTCGACCGTCATCAGCTCGCTGACCGGCTGAAGCGGATTTTCGGCAAAGCGCACGTCGCGATTGGTCAGNATCCCGACCAGTTTGCCGCCGCGGTCGGTGACGGGGATCCCGCTGATGCGGTTGGCGGACATGATGTCCTGCGCTTCGCCCAGCGTGGCTTCGGGGTGGATGGTGATCGGGTTGACCACCATGCCGCTTTCATAGCGCTTGACCGCGCGCACGGCAGCGACCTGTTCGTCGACTTCGAGATTGCGGTGCAGCACGCCGATCCCGCCAAGCTGCGCCATGGCGATNGCCATGTCGGCCTCGGTCACNGTGTCCATNGCNNNNGACACCACCGGGATGCTGAGCCCGATATCGCGCGTCAGCCGCGTGGCGGTNTTCGCCAGCGAAGGCAGGATATCGCTCTCGGCAGGACGCAGGAGCACGTCGTCGAAAGTAAGACCGAGGGGGATGTCGAAATGTGCCACGTGGAGAATCGCCTGCCGGGGGGAGAAATGTGGCGGCCCATGTAACGACGGTTTGGAAAACTAGCTAGTGCCCATAACCGCGCGGTGCCAGCCGGCGCATCGCACCGGTCGCCTAGCGGCGCCCGGCCAGCGCGCCATCCCGTCCGCGAGACACCCGTTGCCGCCGGCGGTGAACCGCGATCCGGACGAGCACCGCAAGCGCACCGAAGGGGAACAGCACCCGCAGCACTTCGGGCTGCCAGCTTCCGGCAGCGGCGCTGAACGAGGCGGTCGGGAGCGCCATGCCGAGAAACCAGTAAAAAGCGCCGGGCACAGCCGGCACCAGCGCCGCCCCGCCCAGCCCGGTCAGCGCGAGCAGTGCCCATAGCGGTTTCAGCCCCAGTCCGGGTTCGCGCAGCGCGGCGATGGCAGCTGCGCCGCTTACCATCAGGCTGGCAGCCATCGCCGCGAGGAACAGCGTCAGCGACACGGGCATGCGCTGCTATTCCGCGGTCCAGCCGCCATCGACGCTCCAGTTCGCGCCGTTGACGTTCTGGGCCTCGTCGCGGCACAGGAAAGCGACCAGCGCGCCGATTTCCTCGGGCTGGACGAACTTCTTGGTCGCCTGCTTGACCAGCAGCACATCGTTGATGACCTGCTCGCGGGTCAGCCCGCGCGCTTTCATCGTATCGGGAATCTGGCTTTCCACCAGCGGGGTCCAGACATAGCCGGGACTGACGCAGTTCGCCGTCACGCCGTGCTCGGCCAGTTCGAGCGCGATCGTCTTGGTGAAACCGTCGAGCCCGTGCTTGGCCGAATTGTAGGCCGCCTTGAACGGGCTGGCGACCTTCGAATGCGCGCTGGCGGTGTTGATGATCCGGCCCCAGCCCTTCCGCTTCATCGCGGGCACGGCGAGCCGCGTGGTGTGGAACGCGGCGGTCAGGTTGAGCGCGATGATCGTATCCCACTTCTCCACCGGGAAATCCTCGACCGGCGCGACATGCTGCATGCCCGCATTGTTGACGAGGATGTCGATTTCGCCCGCCGCATCCATCATCGCGGCAATCTGCGCGGGATCGGTCAGGTCGGCGCCCGAATGCGTCGCGCCGAGCTCTTCGCACAGCTCCGCGATCACGGCCGCATCGCCGAAACCATTGAGGATCAGCGTCGCCCCCTCGGCAGCCAGCGACCGCGCAATCGCGAGTCCGATACCGCTGGTCGATCCGGTGACGAGCGCGCGCTTGCCGGCAAGAAACATTTGGGCCTCCGGGCGTTGTAGAAACTGTTCATTGCGGCCATCGCGCACATACCAGCGGCTGTAAAGCGGCCAGACACCGGGGGAAGACATGCGGCTCAATCCGTTCAACACCAACAATATCAACGTACGATCGAGCGGCGGCGGTGTCCCCGGCGGCAAGGCGGGCGGGATCGGCTGCGGCACGATCGTGATCGCGGCGATCGGCTATTTCGTCTTCGGGCTCGACCCGATGCAGACCGCGGGCATGGTCGAGGGCGTGCAGCAGGGCCAGCAGCAGGCAGGCCCGGCCAACACCGACGAACAGGAAGTGTGCACCAGCAGCGAATATGCGCTGGAAGCCTGCAACGGGCTGCAATCGCTCAACCAGACCTGGGCGGCGACCTTCGACGCGCAGGGCTACGGCGACCAGTTCCAGCAGCCCACGCTCGACCTTTACGGCGGCGGCGGGGTCCGCACCGGCTGCGGCAACGGCACGTCGGCGATGGGGCCGTTCTACTGCCCCGCCGACCAGACGATCTACATCGACACCAGCTTCTACGACACGCTCGAACGCCAGCTCGGCGCGGGCGGCGATTTCGCGCGTTATTACGTGCTGGCTCATGAATATGGCCACCATATCCAGACGATCACCGGCATTTCGGGACAGATCCGCAGCGCGCAGCAGCAGAACCCGAGCCGGGCGAACCAGCTGCAGGTGCTGATGGAATTGCAGGCGGATTGCTATGCCGGGGTCTGGGCGGGCAAGAACCGCAACCTGATCGAGCCGGGCGATATCGAGGANGGCATGAACGCNGCCGCCGCGATCGGCGACGACCGGCTGACGGGCGGACGGGTCTCGTCGGAGAACTTCACGCATGGCACCTCGCAGCAGCGCAGCGATGCCCTGCGGCTGGGCCTGCAGGGCGATGACCGCGCCTGCGACCGGATCACCAATATCGGCTGATCAAGCGCTGTCNAGGCGGGCGGGCGCGGCGCATCGGCCGCGTCCTCGCCGTCACGCGGTGGCTGATCAGCGCGCCAATTCGGCGAGTTCGGCGTCGATTTCGCCGAGCGCCTCGGCCCGGTCCGCCGCGGACATGCTGCGGTCAGCGGCGATGGCCTTGCGAACGCTCTTCAGCGTCGTAAGCGCCAATTTCTGCCCGTANCTTTCGCAGACATACATCGTCACGCGGCCCGCGCTGTCGACCTTGGTGGTCACGGGGCTGTTCTTGTCGAGGCACTTCATCACGACCTGCGGCGCATTCGCCACTGCGCGAACGGCAACCGCTTCGGCGCTCATTTGCGCGGCGTCGGCCTGGGCCTCGGCCATCGCGATCTTCACCTCGCGGCGCGCTTCGGCCTTNTCCGTGACTTTCAANGCAGACTTCCGCTCGGTTTCGCGGGCCAGCCTGCCGTCCTCCGCCAGCGTCTCGCGCAGTTCGGCCATTTCGCGTTTGAACGCGCGCCGTTCCTTGTCGTTCATCTCGTCCCAGACCTTGCCGTTCCAGCGCGCATGCCGCTCGGGATTGCGCTCGACGCTGGCCATGGTCTGGCGGGCCCGTTCGAGCTCGCGCTCGGCGCGTTCCAGATCGCGTTCGGCGCTTTCGAACTCGCGCTCGATCGTGCGCTCCAGCGCGGCAACGAATTCGCGCTTGCTTTGCGGCGCAGGTGGCGGAGCGACAGGTTCGGGCGGCGGCGGCGGAGCCCAGTCCGCCGCGGGCGGAGCGACAGCCGCAGGCGGCTGCGGCGCAGCGGGCGGCACGGGCGTGGATGCCCGATCCTCCGGGGCCGTCACCGTCTCGGCATACCCGATGCTCGCGGTCATCGGCAGCGCGAGCAGCGCAGCGGCGACCACGCCGCGCGCGGCAAGCCGGCGGCGGCGCGAATGGTCGGTCATCGGCAGGCTGCGCAGCCGGTGGATGATGGATTTGTCCCCCAGCACAGGGCACGCCATCGGCGCCGCCAGTGCGGGGCGCGGCGCGATTTGCGGGCGGCGGGCGAAATCGGCGATGATCGCCGCATAGGCGGCGCGCTCGTCGCGGCTGCGGCTGGCCACCACCCGGGCATCGCAGGCCGCCTCCTGGTCGCGGCGCATGGCCGACCAGCCCATCCACCCCAGCGGGTTGAACCAGTGGAGTGCGAACAGCGGCTGGACGAGGACGTTGACGAGGATGTCGTGGCCGCGGTGATGCGCCAGCTCATGCGCGATCGCGAGGTCGCGGACCAGGCGCTCGCGGCTGGCCATGAAACCATCGGGCAGCGCGACGACCTTGTCGAAGACACCGAATGCCATCGGNCCCGAAATCGCCGGGGTTTCGATCAGGCGGATGGCGCCCACCTCGCCCACCGGACGCGCCTCTTCGAGCAGTTCGCGGCGCAGCTGGCCATAGAGCCAGAACCGCCGCGTCATGAAGATCGCGGCCCCGGCGAGCCACAGGATCAGCAGCGGGGTCAGCAGGTCGACCGGCGCATCCATCGGCACGGGCGATACCGGCGCGACGAGTGCGTTATCGCCGAAACCCCCGGCGGCGGCGGGGGACAGCGCCAGCTCGGGCGCGGGCGGCGGGGTAGTGGACGACAGCGGCTGCATCCAGGACGGCAGCGTAACCGGCGGGAACAGCAGGCGCGCCAGCGGCAGGAACCACAGCGCATANGCAGCCCCCGCCCCCAGGTGCCGCGCCACCGGNCGCCGCAGCANCAGCGCCAGNACGATCAGGGCNCCCGTCCACACCAGCGTGTCGAACAGGAACCAGTGCCAATACTGGCGAAGCAGCTCGGTCATTTGCGCATCTCCCTCAAGAGNGCCTCGATTTCGGACAGNTCGTCATCGGTCAGCGCCTCGCTTTCGGCGAGCTGCGCGAAAAGCGGCGCCGCGCGGCCGCCGAACAACCGGTCGACAAGCCGGCGGCTTTCCCCGCCGACATAGTCCGACCGTGCGATCAGCGGGCGGTAGAGGAACTTGCGACCCTCGGGCTCGGTACCCACGGCCTGCTTCTGGACCAGCCGGCTGAGCAGCGTCTTGACNGTCGGGATCGACCAGTCGCGCTCGGCGCAGATCGCGTCGCAGACCTCGGCGGCGGAGATCGGGTTGCGATCCCACAGCACTTCCATGATGGCATGCTCNGCTTCGCTGATCCGTTCGCCCGGCCCGTTGCTGCGCTTGGCCATTCCCGCCTCCTCGTTCCGCCACGCATAATGTGACGATTACGTCTGTAGCCGCAATGACTACGATTGTAAACCCGCATCATGGATCAATATCGGGCAAACGCGCTTGCTTCTCGACCAACGACATATCACTCTTGACTGATGACCCGGTTTCTTCCCCTGCTCGCCTCGTTCGCTGTCCTGGCCAGTCCGCTGGCCGCGCAGGACGATCCGCCCGCCCCGCCCCCGCGCGAATACGCCACCCAGCGCGTCGTGATCGAGACGACCATGGGCGACATCACGGTTGAGCTGGAGACCGGACGCGCGCCGATCACCGTGGCCAATTTCCTGCACTATGTCGACGAGGACCGGTTCGACGGGACGAAATTCTACCGCGCGATGCATCTCGATTGGGGCGAACCGCCCAATGGCCTGCTGCAGGGCGGTACGCAGATGCACCCCGACCGCGTGCGCGACCCGATCGCGCATGAACCGACGACCGAAACCGGGCTCAGCCATAACGACGGCGCGCTGTCGATGGCACGCTACGAGCCGGGCACCGCGACGGGCGATTTCTCGATCATGATCAAGGACCAGACCGGGCTCGATGCCAATCCCGCCTCGAGCGACCCGAACCTGCAGCTGGGCTTTGCCGTGTTCGGTTATGTGGTGGACGGGATGGAAGTGGTCCACGCGATCCATGCCGCGCCGATCGATCCCGACAAGGGCGAAGGCTGGATGAAGGGCCAATTGCTGGCCGAGCCGGTCGAGATCGTCGAAATGCGCCGGGTGGAGAGCGCCGCAGCACCCGCGGAATGACCGCGGCTATTGCGGCGACGGTTCGCGGGCGAGCCGGCTGATCAGGATCGCCGAACGCTGGGCCTGNCGCACGATCGAGCGCAGGTCGATCGACTCGCCCTCGGCATGGCTGCCGCTGCCCGCGGGGCCCATGCCCGCAAGACCGACCGTATAGGGCGCAACGAAGCTGATATCGGCTGCCCCGCGGCGCGACGGGGGATAGGGCTGCATCGCCTCGCGCCCGAGATCGGCGTTGATCGCATTGAGCCGGTCGAGCAGCGCGGCATTGCCCGCGGTCGGCGCCATCGGCGGATAGCGGAACTCGATCGCGATGGTCGCCTCGGTCCCCGGCAGGTGCTGCGCGACGATGGCGCGCATCTTCTCGGCAACCCGCTCGTTCTGTTCACCCGTCAGCGCGCGCAGATCGCCGCGGGCAATGGCGTGCGAGGGGATGATGTTGGTCTTGCCGCTGGTGGTGGCGGAAAGGCCGTCCTCGCCCAGCTCGGCGGGGGTTCCGCCCGCCATGAAGCCGACGTTGTAGGTGAGGTTTTCCTCGGGCAATTCGCGCCGGAAGGCATCGAGGATGCGCGCCATTTCGTAGATCGCGCCATAGCCCGCATGGTCCGAGAAGATACCCGAGCTGTGCCCGCTGCCCGCGCGCGTGGTCAGCGTCCAGCTACCCGACGAGCGCCGCGCGATCACGCCCGCGTCCCGGCCGTCCAGCACCGAGAGTCCTTCATAACCCAGCGCGACATCGGCCCATTTGCCCGCCTCGACCAGGTCGCGGCGCGCGGCATCGAGCGGTTCGCCAGCATCTTCCTCGTCGCCGGTCAGCGCGACAACGATGTTCGCGCCCTCGAGCGTTCCAGCCGCCTGCATGGCGCGCAGCGCGGCGAGGATCACCACGATGCCGCCCTTGTCGTCAACCACGCCCGGCCCGGTCGCACGGTCGCCCTCGCGGAGGAAGCCGGTGAAGGGCGAACCGGGCTCGAACACCGTGTCGAGATGACCGATCAGCAGCATCTTCGTGGTGCCCGGCACGCCCTCGTGCCGCGCGAACAGGTGGCCTGCGCGCCCCTGAGCCGACTGGTCGATCCATTCGACGTCAAAGCCGAGCGCCGCGAATTCGGGCGCCAGCACNTCGGCCACCGCCTTCACGCCCGCATGATTGTGCGAACCCGAATTGATGAGCGTGATTTCCTCGAGCAGCGCGACGTCATCCTCGACCCCGTCCGCGACGGTTTCGACCATGACCTCTTCTGCATCGCTGAGCTGCGCGGAGACGGGGGCGGCAAGCAGCGCCGCGAGACCCGCGACGAAGCAGAGCGCCCCCGCCCGCATCAGTAAACCCGCTTCTTCGGCTCGATGTACTTCACATCGTCGGTCAGCGTGTATTCGTGGACCGGGCGGTAGTCGATCTTCACCCCGCCGCCGCTGCCGCCCCAGCCATCGAACCAGGCGATGGTGTGCTTCATCCATTCGGCGTCGTTACGGTCGGGGAAGTCCTCATGCGCATGCGCGCCGCGGCTTTCCTTGCGGTTTTCCGCGCTCGCCATGGTGACATTGGCCTGCGCCATCAGATTGTCGAGCTCGAGCGTCTCGATCAGATCGCTGTTCCAGATCAGCGAGCGGTCGAAGACCTTCACGTCCTCCATCCGCTTGTTGATCTGCTTCAGGTTTTCCACGCCCTCGGCCATCAGCTTGCTGTCGCGGAACACCGCGGCATGGCGGGTCATGGTCTTCTGCATGTCCGCGCGCAGCGTCGCGGTNGGCGTGCCGCCATCGGCATAGCGGAAATGGTCGAGCCGGCCGAGCGACAGCTCGGCGCTGTCCTTGGGCAGTTCGTCATGGCTGGTGCCCGGCTTGATCAGTTCCTTGAGGCGGTGGCCGGTCGCGCGGCCGAACACCACAAGGTCGATCAGCGAGTTCGAGCCGAGGCGGTTCGCGCCGTGGACCGAAACGCAGGCGGCTTCGCCCACCGCGAACAGGCCGGGGACGATCTTTTCGGGATCGTTCTTGTCGCCCGCCATCACTTCGCCGTGATAGTTACAGGGGATGCCGCCCATGTTGTAATGCACCGTCGGGGTGACGGGCAGNGGTTCGCGGGTCAGGTCGACCCCGGCGAAGATCTTGCCGCTTTCGGTGATCCCCGGCAGGCGCTGGCCNAGCACGGTCGGATCGATGTGGTCGAGATGGAGGTAGATGTGGTCCTTCTCNGGACCCACACCGCGGCCTTCGCGCATTTCCAGCGCCATCGAGCGGCTGACGACNTCGCGGCTGGCGAGGTCCTTCGCGCTCGGCGCGTAGCGTTCCATGAACCGCTCACCTTCCGAATTGGTAAGGTAGCCGCCCTCGCCGCGTGCGCCNTCGGTGATGAGCACGCCCGCGCCGTAAATGCCGGTGGGGTGGAACTGGACGAATTCCATGTCCTGCATCGGCAGGCCTGCGCGCAGCACCATGCCGCCGCCGTCGCCGGTGCAGGTATGTGCGCTGGTGGCGGTGAAGTAGCAGCGGCCATAGCCGCCGGTTGCCAGCACCACCGCCTTCGAACGGAAGCGGTGGATCGTGCCGTCGTCGAGGCACATGGCGATCACGCCGACGCATTCCTTCTCGCCATTCGCGCCGTCCTTCATGATNAGGTCGAGCGCGAAATATTCGATGAAGAAGTCCGCGGCGTATTTCAGGCTCTGCTGGTAGAGCGCGTGCAGCATGGCGTGACCGGTCCGGTCGGCGGCGGCGCAGGTGCGCTGCACCGGCGGGCCTTCGCCCATGTTCTGCATGTGCCCGCCGAACGGGCGCTGGTAGATCGTGCCGTCGTCGTTGCGGCTGAAGGGCACGCCGGCGTGCTCCAGCTCGTAAACCGCCTGCGGCGCTTCGCGCACCAGATATTCGATCGCGTCCTGGTCGCCCAGCCAGTCCGACCCCTTGACGGTATCGTACATGTGCCACGACCAGTGGTCGGGCGTGTTGTTGCCGAGGCTGGCGGCGATCCCGCCCTGCGCGGCGACGGTGTGCGAACGCGTCGGGAAGACCTTGGTGATGTTGGCGGTCTTGAGGCCGCTTTCGGCNGCGCCCATCGTGGCCCGCAGGCCCGAGCCGCCGGCGCCGACGACGACCACGTCATAGGTGTGGTCGGTGATCGGGTATTCGCGGCCATTGATGCTGAAGGTTTCGGTACGGGCCATCAGGCGGCTCCTCCAAGGGCGAGGCGGGCAATCGATACGAGACCGAAGGCGCCGCCGCCGATGGTTGCAAGGTTGAGAAGGGCGATGACGCCGAACTTGGTCCCGGCGTCGTGGACATAGTCTTCGATCAGCACCTGCAGGCCGAGGCGTGCGTGCCAGAAGACGGAAATGATCAGCAGTGCCAGCGCAGTGGCCGGCAGCGTCTGCGCCGCCCAGCCGGCAACCGTGCCGTAGGAATAGTCGGGCAAGAGCGCGAGGCTGAACGCAAGGAACAGCATCAGCGCCAGATTGCCGATGGCGGTGAAGCGCTGCACCAGCCAGTGATGCGCGCCTTCATGCGCCGAGCCGAGCCCGCGCACGCGTCCGATCGAGGTTCCGTTACCCATGGTGTAGCCCTTAGCGAAGCAGGATGAGGGCCCAGAAGCCCGCAGTGAGAAGAATGCCGATCAGCGGCGCGAGGATCGACCAGGTCTTGTTGGTTTCAAGCTCGTAACCGGCACCGATGTCGAGCACGAAGTGGCGCAGGCCGCTCATCATGTGGGTGAAAAAGGCCCACGACAGGCCGACCAGCACGACCATGCCCAGCGGCGATCCCATGATGGTGGCGAAGGTTTCATACGCGCCCGGCCCCGCGGCCATCGCGCCCAACCACCACAGCAGCACGCCCAGACCGACCAGTGCCATCCCGTCGCCGGTGATACGGTGCAGGATCGAGACCGCCATGTGCGGACCCCATTTCCAGACTTGCAAGTGCGGCGCCATCGGGCGGTTGGCCATGGTGATCTTCCGATAGAAACAATTTGGAACGCCTCCCTTAGCGATGTGATCGTGCGTGACAAGGCGGGGGGCCTCGACAAGATGCGCAATTTTTTCGAATAGGGTTTGCATGACATGCATTCTACTTACCGGCGCAAGCCGCGGGATCGGCGCCGCCGCCAAACGGGCGCTGGAAGCGCGCGGTGCGCGCGTGGTCGGCCAGGCCACCAAGGCCGATTCGACCGATATGGTCGCCGCCGATTTCTGCGAACCGGGCGCGCCGCAGGAATTGTGGCAAACCGCGCTGGCGCGCGCCGGCGGCAGCATCGACGTGCTCGTCAACAACGCCGGCCTGTTCGATCCCAGCCCGCTCGACCGGTCGGACATCGCCTGGCTCGATGCCTGGGAAGACACGCTCCGGATCAATCTCACCGCCGCCGCGCAGCTCAGCCGCTTCGCCGTGCGCCACTGGCAGGAACGCGGCGTTGCGGGCCGCATCGTCCATGTCGCCAGCCGGGCGGGCCACCGCGGCGATTCGCCCGCGCACTGGCATTATGCCGCGGCCAAGGGCGGGATGCTGGCGATGCACAAGACCATCGCCCGCGCCTATGCCGGCGAAGGCATTCTCAGCTTCGCGATCACTCCCGGCTTCACCGACACCGCGATGGCGGGCGATTACCTCGAAAGCCGCGGCGGGCCCGGCCTGCTGGCGGATATCCCGCTGGGCCGCGTCGCCGAACCCGAAGAAATCGCGACGCTGATCGCGTTCTGCGCGCTCGATGCACCTGCCAGCATGACCGGCGCCACGCTCGATGCGAACGGCGCCAGCTATGTCCGCTAGAACCGGAGCCGGCCTCGCGCTTGCGGCCGCGTGCCTTGCCGGCTGCGCACCGCCGATCCAGTCCCGTCCCGACCTGCCCGCGCCCGAGCAGGTTACGCCGCAGCAATGGGCTGCCGGTTGCGAGCCATGGGACGAATGGGACAAGCCCGCCCCGCCCTACCGCATCCACGGCTCGACCTATTATGTCGGCACNTGCGGCATCTCGGCGATCCTCGTCGCGGGGCCGGCCGGACACCTGCTGATCGACAGCGGGACCGAGGCGGGCGCCGAAGTGGTGCTCGACAACATCGGCAAGCTCGGTTTCCGCCCCGACGAGATCGCCAGCCTGCTGCACAGCCACGAACATTTCGACCACACCGGCGGCCATGCGCGCGTCAAGNAAGCCAGCGGCGCGCATNTCGTCGCTTCGCCCGCTGCCGCGCCTGCGCTGCGCAGCGGCCTGAGCATTGCCGAAGACCCGCAATACGGACTGCACGAACCGATGGCGCCGGTGGCAGTCGACGTGCTGGTCCGCGGCGGCGAGACGGTGCGCAGCGAAACCGCCACGCTCACCGCGATCGCCACGCCGGGGCACACGCCGGGCGCGCTGAGCTGGACATGGCGCTCATGCGACGCGGCGGGCGACTGCCTCGACGTGGTCTATGCCGACTCGCTCTCCGCGATCAGCCGCGAAGGATACCGCTTTGCCGACCATCCCGCCTATGTCGCCGCGTTCCGCGCCGGATTGCAGCGNCTGCGCGAAACCGCCTGCGACCTGCTGCTGACCCCGCACCCCTCCGCGAGCGAGATGGTCGCGCGCGCGGCGAGCGGAACGCTGGTCGGCGGGATGAGCTGCGCCGCCTATGCCGATGCCGCCGAGGCCCGGCTCGATGCGCGACTGGCGGAGGAAGCGGATGGCTGACGCCTGGAAGATCGTCGCCGAAGTGTCGAAAACGGAAGCGCGGGCCGCGCTCGTCGCGCATGAGGAAGCGCTTGACTGGCCGGCCGAATGGGTCGTGACCGGCATGGAAGTCGCCGACCACCTGCCCGACGACTGGACGGTCGAAGTCTATCTCGACCGCGAGCCGGGGCCGGACGATTTGCAACGCGTCGCGGCGCTGTTCGCCGGCACGCCGCCGCGGCTGTCGGCGGAAAAGCTGCCCGCGACCGACTGGGTGACCGAAAGCCAGAAGGGCGTCGAACCGATCCGCGCGGGCCGCTTCCACGTCCGCACGCCCGAGCACCCGGCCGATCCCGGCCTCGTCGATTTCGTCATCCCCGCAAGCCAGGCNTTCGGCACCGGCCAGCACCAGACCACCGCCGGCTGTCTTGCCATGCTCGACCTGATGAAGCGCGCGGGCGTGACCGCACGCAACCATGCCGATATCGGCACCGGCACCGGGCTGCTGGCCTTCGCCGCGCTCCATCTGTGGCCCGGCGCGCGCGCCACCGCGTCGGATATCGACCCNGTCTGTGCGGGCGTGGTGCGCGACAACATGGCGCGCAATGCNATTGCCGAAGGCGGCGGTCCGGGCCAGCTGACGATGGTCATCGCCGACGGGATGGCGGACCCGCTGCTGCGGCTGCGCGGGCCCTACGACCTGTTCATCGCCAACATCCTCGCCGGGCCGTTGGTCGAACTGGCGCCCGCCTTCGCCGCCGCCACCGCGCCGGGCGGGAACCTGCTGCTGGCGGGGCTGCTCGAGACGCAGGAAGCGCGCGTGCGCCGCGCCTACCGCGCACAGGGTTTCCGCCTCGCGCGGCGGCTGGTGCGCGGCGACTGGTCGATCCTGTGGCTGCGCAAGAGCCGCGTGCGGTGACGCGCTGGCGGCGCTGGCTTGCAGGGCTGATCGCCCTGCCCTGCGCCGCGCTCGCGCTGTTCCTGCTCGCGGCATGGATCGGCAGCAGCCTGCCGCGCAATCCGGACTGGACCGAACCGGCCGAGGGCGTCACCATCATGGTTGAAACCAACGGCATCCACACCGGCATCGTGATGCCCGTGATCAGCCCGGTGAAGGACTGGCGCGCGACCTTCCCTTCCGCCGGCCTGCCGCGCGCCGACGGGCAGNTGCCNACGCATGTCGCGATCGGCTGGGGCGAGAAGGAGGTTTTCCTGAGCACCCCNACNTGGAGCGACCTCAAACCCGCCACCGCGCTGCGGATCGCGCTGCGCGGCGGCGAGGGGCTCGTNCGCGTGGGCCATTACGTGCGCCCCGCGCCGTCCGAATACCACCGCCCGCTGACGCTGCGCCCGGCCGAATANGCCCGCCTCGTCGAGCGCGTCGAAGCCGCGTTGCCGCCGCTCGCNCCNGGCGAAACGCGCGTCACCTACGACAGCTTCGAGGAAGGCGCGCGCAATTACGATGCCACNGGACGCTACACACTGGCGAACACCTGCAACCAGTGGGTCGGCGACACGCTGGCCCATGCGGGAATTGCGATGGGGCGCTGGACCCCGCTGGCCGGCGGCGTGATGAAATGGGTGCCCGAGCCCGCGGCGCCGGGTCAGCCGGCGTCAGGCGCAACAGCGGGCAAGGCTTCGTCATAGCGCACGACCGCGCGCACGACCTCCTGCATCATCTCCATCCGTACCGGTGTCGGCTCGCGCGTGCGGGCGATCATCACCGCGATCGCATAGGTGCGGCCCGCGGGCGAGGTGATCAGCCCGATATCGTTATAGCCCGACTGTTCGCCGTCGTAGAATTGCCCGGTCCCGGTCTTGTGCCGCACGGTCCAGTCCTCCGGCGCCCCGGCCTTGAGCCGCTGCGGTCCGCTGCGCGTGCGCGCAAGCGTNCCCAGCANCAGGCTGGTCGAGCCGGGCGAGAGCAATTCGCCGCGATGCAGCTTCGCCAGCGCGCCGACCACTGCCACCGGCGGCGCCCCGTCGAGCGGGTCNGCGAGATAGGCCTCGAACGCGCTGCGCCGCACGGTGGGCGAAACCTCGTCGCGCGCCTCGAAGAAGGCGGGTCCCTGCGCATAGTCCTGCCGCCATTCGAGCCCCGCAATGGCGCTCTGCTTGCTGCGCTCNTCAGTGCCGAACCGGATGCTNGACAGGCCATGCGTGTCGAGGAAATCCTGCACCGCCGCAGGNCCGCCGACGCGCCGCAGGATGCGGTCGTTGGCCGTGTTGTCGCTCTGCGTGATCGCGCGCTCGACCAGCTCGGCGTAATCGGCCGAAAAGCTGCCGTCGCGGCGGACGATATCGCGGATCGGCTGGTGGAAAACGGTCAGGTCGCCAGGACGGATGCGGACCATTTCGCCAAGGTCGAGCCGGCCTGCATCGACCTCGTCGAGCGCGGTCAGCGCGACCCATAGCTTGCTCACGCTCTGCTGCGGGAACTGCTCCAGCCCGTTGAAATGCAANGTGCGCCGCGCGGCAAGATCACGCACCGCGATCCCGACATGGCCATCGAAAGTCCCGCCGATCCGGCTGATCGCGCGGTCGAGCGCGGCCTGNNCTGGCGTCAGCGGCGGCGCTTCCACCGCTTCGCTGGCCTGTTCGACCAGCGGATCGGCGGGCGCCTGCAGGCGCGGAAGCCACACGACCAGCAGCGCCAGCAGCAGCACCGGGATCGCAACGAGCAGGAAACGGAANGGAAGCGTCACNCTTCCTCAACGCNCTGCAGCGNGCTGGTTTCCGAAGCTTTCGCTAGACCAGCCCCGCATCCGCTGCGGCTTCGCCGGGCAGCGGGCGGCCNACATCGAACATCGCGCGCANGCGTTCGGAGAACATCAGATTGCCTTCGGGGAAATAGCGTTCGTAGATCCGCATCAGCTGGTCGAGATGATCGAGCCCCAGCGAACTGCGGAATTGCGGCCCCAGCGCGCTCTTGCCGAAATGCGGGCGCGTATCGACTTCATAGCGCATCACCAGCCGCTGCAGCCGTTCGAGCCAGGCATAGTCGCGCGGGTCGGCGAACAGGTCGATCGCNGCCATCGGCCGCCGCGCATTGGCCGCGAAGACCGGCTCCGCCACNCCCGGCAATTCGCGCACCGAGATGATGCCCTTNAGGAAGAAACCCAAATCGCGCAGCGCATCTGCTTCGCGGATGATGAACTTGACCACTGCGGGGGCGCGTTCGAGNGGGACGAAGAAGGCCAGATTGTATCCGGTGTAAGTGGTCGAAAACAGCCCGCGGGTGATGCTGGGCGCGCGGTTTTCCTTCAGCCCGGGCTTGGGATCGTAAAGATAGTCAAGATCGCCCGGATCGGTGATCACGCGTTCGCTCTGCTCGAGGTCGAGCCAGTCGATGAAGCGNTGCATCGGNCGCCGCAGCCGGGGAAGGAACCGATCGAGCTTGTAATAATGGCGCAGGAACCATGCGGCGAACTTGCCGCTGCCGCTGGCCTTGGGATGCGCGACCACGACCTTCTCGTCGGNGCATTCGGCAAGGACGTGGGNCATCACCACCGGATCGTCCGGNTCGGTATAGGGCATNACCGCCCAATTGACCGCGATCCCGCCCTGGCGCAGCTCGTCCAGCTTCGACAGGCGGCTCATCGAACTGACCGAAATGTAGGATTCGAGCGGNTTGGTCTCCAGCACCAGCTCCACGATCGGNGCGATCGTGCCNAAGGACAGCGCCACATAGGCGAATTCGGGATCGCCGCGCNGCAGCGTGACGCGCTGCCCCTTCCCGTCGAGGAAGGTCAGTTCGACCACGCTGTCCGCCATCACCGCGCGCGGACCGAAGCCATGCGTGCCCGTGGCCAGCGCGCCGACCACCGACTGTTCCATGTAATTGCCCGAATTGTGCAAGCCGCGCCCGTGCTGGTCGCGCAGGAACAGCTTGAGATCGCGCACCGAAACCGAAGCGCCCACGCGCACGGTTTCACTGGCAGGATCGTAAGACAGCGTCTTGATCCCGCCTTCGCGCATCATCATCGCGGTGACGCCGGGGACCACCTGGACCCCGTTGTAGGAATGCGACTGGCCCACGCAGCTGTAGCGGCCTTCGCTCACCAGCTTGGCCAATGCGGTTTCATCGTGCGGAACGCGCGCTTCGGTTTCGCAGCGATAGACGTTGATCCACGAGCGGACCCAGCGCTTGCCATCGGTGCCGATCGCCCGCCGGTCGGCCGCACGTTCGCGGCGCGTACGCAAATATTTCCTGATCAAGACCTGCCCCCTGCCTTGCACCCGCAGGCAGCATAATGGATTTCGGCCCGCGAAGCGAGGACAGGAACGACATCGACGGCGCAGCGGTGGAACCTTGGCGGCAGCGATACGCTCTCAAGACAAACCTTTTTCAGGAGACACCATGACCCAGACCTTGCTTATCACCGGCGCATCGACCGGTATCGGAGCAGCCACCGCCCGCGCCGCCGCCGAGGCCGGATGGCAGGTCNCCCTGCTCGCCCGTTCACAAGACGAACTGGACAGCCTCGCCGGCGAGATCGGCGAGCGTGCGCTGGCGCTGCCCTGCGACGTGACCGACCGCGCCGCGCTGAATGCGGCGGTGGACAGGGCCGTCGACCATTTCGGCGGGCTCGACGCGGTCTTCGCCAACGCCGGCAAGGGCGTGTCCAGCCCGGGTATCGAACAGGGCGTTCCGGCCGAATGGGACGAGATGATCCAGCTCAACGTGATGGCCGTGCTGTCCACCGCGCATGCGACCCTGCCGCATCTGCGCAAGACCAAGGGACATTTCGTGGTCACCGGATCGAAGGCGGGGCGCGATCACCTCAAGGGGTCGGTCTATGGCGCGACCAAGTGGTTCGTCCACGGTCTTGCCGGGAACCTCGCCGAAGAAATGCGCGAATGGGGCGGCCGCTGCACGGTCATTTCACCGGGCATGGTCGACACGCCGTTCTTCGACGAACCCAAGCCCGACAANATCCAGCCCGGCGATGTCGCGAATGCAGTGATCTTCGCCATCTCGCAGCCCGAAACCGCCGCAGTGCGCGAAATTCACATCATGCCGACCGGCTGATCAGCGCTGCAGCGCCTCTTCCAGCGTCGCCAGCGCGGCGCGCGCAAAGGCTTCCATATTGGCGATCCGGTCGTCGCTGCCGGTTTCGGTCCGGCGGATGAATTCGAACCCGCCGGGCCCGACCACCGCCGCGCAGCTGCGCCCCGCGGGTGCACCGCTGGGNTGGCTCGACCCGCCGACCGAACCNCTTTCCGCCANCCCCCATTGCGCGCCGAAATTNTCGCGGATCGCNCGCGCCTGCAGCAGCGCNTANTCCTCGCTTGCCCCGCGCATTCCGGCATAGGCGTCGCGCGGCAGGTCGAACAANATGTCGCGCGCGCGGAAGGAATAGACCACCCCGCCCCCGACGAAGAANTCGAGCGCGCCGGGCACGGTCAGCAGCGAAGCCGCNACCAGCCCGCCNGTNGCGCCNTCGGCNACCGCGACCTTCTCGCCGCGCTGGCGNAGCAGATCGGCAANNCGCAGCGCCTGTTTATGGGTCTGCTCGAGCATGTCAGCCNGCCGCCTTGACGATTTCGGCCCAGCCGGCCTCGTCCACCACCTCGATCCCGAGTTCGGCGGCCTTCTTCAGCTTGCTGCCCGCGCCCGGCCCNGCNACCANCANATCGGTCTTGGCGCTGACCGAGCCGCTGGCCTTGGCACCAAGCCGTTCGGCCTGCGCCTTGGCCTCGTCGCGGCTCATCGTCTCGAGCTTGCCGGTGAANACCACCGTCTTGCCGCTGACNGGGCTGTCGCGTGTCTCGACCTCNTAGCGCTGGGGCTCGACCACCCCTTCGCCCGGTGCCTCGCCGATCAAATCGTTCCACACGCTGCGGTTGTGCTCTTCNTGGAAGAANTCGGCCAGNGCATGGCCCACCGCAGTGCCGATNCCGTCGGTGCGGACTTCGAAAATNCGNTTCACCGCCTCGACCATGCGNGTGTTGAACGGGCTTTCNTTCTCGCCCTCGGCNCGNGGGTGTTCGANGCANTAGGTGCGGAANTCGGCGGNNTTNCGGGGCAGNAGGCGGATATCNCCCANCCCCTTCATCAGGTCGCGCGCGGTGACCGCGCCGACATGGCGGATCCCCANNCCGAACAGCAGCCGCGCGGCATCGGGTTCACGGCGCGCTTCCACAGATTCCAACANATTATCCACAGACCGCTCCTTCCACCCGTCGAGCGCGAGAANGTCCGCGCGCCGCTGCTTCAGNCGGAAGATGTCGGCGGGGCTCTCGAGCCAGCCGAGCGCNAAGAACTGGTCGATCGTCTTCTCGCCCAGCCCGTCGATGTCGAGTGCGCCGCGGCTGACGAAATGCTTAAGCCTTTCCGTGCGTTGNGCGGGACATATCAGACCGCCTGTGCANCGCACNTCGACCTCGCCCTCTTCCGCCACCGCCTCGCTGCCGCATTCGGGGCAATGGTCGGGGAAGTGGAAGGNATCGCGCTCCGCCTCGGGCGTGAGGTTATCCACAAGCTGTGGAATAACATCGCCCGCGCGCTGGACCACCACGCGGTCGCCTGGCCGCACGCCCAGCCGCGCGATCTCGTCGCGNTTGTGCAGCGTGACATTGGTCACGGTNACNCCGCCGACGAGGACCGGNGCGAGCCGCCCGACCGGNGTCAGCTTGCCCGTCCGCCCGACCTGGATNTCGATGCTCTCGAGCTTGGTCTCGGCCTGCTCGGCAGGGAACTTGTGCGCCAGCGCCCAGCGCGGCGCCTTGGCGACGAAGCCGAGCCGCTGCTGGTAGTCGAGCCGGTCGACCTTGTAGACCACGCCGTCGATTTCATAGGGCAGGTCGGGCCGCGCGGCGGCGATGGTCTCGTAATGCGCCAGGATCGCGGCGGCATCGTCGAACCGCGCGAACAGCGGCGAGACGGGCACGCCCCAGCGCTCGATCACGCGGACCACCTCTTCCTGCGTGTCGCCCGGCACGTCGGAAGCCGCGCCCCAGCCATGTGCCCAGAACTTGAGCGGGCGCTGCGCGGTGACNTCGGCGTCCTTCTGCCGCAGCGATCCCGCCGCCGCATTGCGCGGGTTGGCGAACTGGCGGACCTTGGCCGGGTCGAATTCCTCGCCCTTTTCCTCCGCCGCGGCGCGCGCATCATCCATCAACCGCGTGTTGAGCGCCTCGAAATCGGCGCGCCCCATATAGACCTCGCCGCGGATCTCGAACACCTCGGGCGCATCGCCNGGCAANTGCTGCGGGATGTCGGCGATATGCGCGACATTGGGCGTCACATCCTCGCCCACCTGCCCATCGCCGCGCGTCGCNGCGCGCACCAGCTTGCCCTTCTCGTANCGCAGCGANCANGACAGCCCGTCGATCTTGTCNTCGGCNGTNAACGCCACCGGATCGCCATCCGACAGCGACAGGAANCGCCGCACGCGGGCGACCCANTCCTCGACCTCNTCGGCGTTGAAGGCNTTGTCGAGGCTCATCATGCGAACCTCGTGCGTCACCTTGCTCAGCGGCGAGGNGGTNGCCGTGTGNCCCACCTTGCGGCTGGGCGAATCCTCGCGCACCAGGTGCGGAAACGCCGCCTCCAGCGCGGCATTGCGCCGCACCAGCGCGTCATATTCCGGATCGCTGATCTCGGGCGCGTCCTCGGCATGGTAGAGCCGGTCGTGCTTCGCGATCTGCTTCGCCAGCCGCATCAATTCGTTGGCGGCTTCNGCCTCGGTGACGTCGACTGCCATGTTACGCCCCCTCCAGCAGCCGATCGGCCTGCGCTCGCGCCTCTGGGGTGACTTCCGCGCCGCTGAGCATGCGCGCGATTTCTTCCTGGCGGCCGGCCTCGTCGAGCAGCGCGACGCCGGTCTTGGTCACCGTCCCGTCGCTCGACTTGGCGATCATGTAATGCATGCGCCCGCGCGCGGCGACCTGCGGGCTGTGCGTCACCGCGAGCAATTGCCCGTCGNCNGANAGCCGCGCNAGCCGTTCGCCGATCGCGGAGGCCACCGCACCGCCAACCCCGCGGTCGATCTCGTCGAAGATCACCGTCGCCGCGCCGCCCTGCTCGGCCAGCGCGACCTTGAGCGCGAGGATGAAGCGCGACAGTTCGCCGCCGCTGGCGATCTTGGTCAGCGGCGCGAAATCGGCGCCCGGATTGGTCGCGATGAGGAATTCGACCGCGTCGGTGCCGCCCGCGCCCCACTTGTCTTCGGGCAGCGGCGTGACCGCAGTGCGGAANCGGGCCGCGTCGAGCTTGAGCGGCGCCAGTTCGCGTGCCACCGCCTCGTCGAGCCGCAGCGCNGCGGCAACGCGCCGGTCGTGCAGCGCCTGCGCTTCCGCGCGGTAACGCTGCCCCGCCTCCTTCGCCGCGGCCTCGAGCGCGTCGAGCTGCGCCTCGCTCCCCTCGATGCTGTCGAGCTGGCCGCGCATCGTGCGCATCAGTTCGGGCAGTTCGTCGACCTCGCAGCGGTGCTTGCGCGCCAGCGCGCGCAGTTCGAACAGCCGGGTTTCGGCGGCATCGAGCGCGGCAGGGTCGTGGACCANCGCCTCGGCCGCGGCCTGCAGCTTTTCCTCCGCCTCGCCCGCTTCGATCACCGCCCGGTCGAGCGCGCCCAGCGCCTCGGCCAGCAGCGGGTGTTCGGGCGCGATGCGGTCGAGCCGCCGCGCCGCCACGCGCAGCGATGCGAGCGGCGAATCCGAGCCTTCCCACAGGTGCCGCAATTCCTCGAGATCGCCCGACAGTTTCTCGCCCTTCTGCATGTCGGTGCGCGCCGCGGCGAGCCGCGCTTCCTCGCCCGCCTGCGGTTCGAGCGCGGTCAGTTCGGCCAGATGCGCAAGCAGCAGGTCCTGGTCGGCCTTGGCGGTTTCCACCGCGAGCCGCGCCTCTCCCAGCGCCTCGTCGGCGCTGCGCCACGCGCGCCAGGCGGCTGCGAGCTGCGCACCATCGACACCGGCAAAACGATCGAGCAGCGTACGGTGGCCGCGCGGATTGACCAGGCCGCGGTCGTCGTGCTGGCCGTGCAGTTCGACGAGGAAACCCGCCATTTCGCGCAGCAGGCCGACGCTGACCGGCTGGTCGTTGACGAAGGCCTTGCTCTTGCCGTCGGGCCTGAGCTGCCGGCGCACGATCAGCGGTTCGCCGTCCTCGACCTCGATATCCGCATCGTCGAGCCGCTCGGCCAGCCCCTGCGGCAGCGCGGCGAATTCGAAACTGGCCGAAACGCTGGCCTTGTCGGTGCCGCCCCGCACCAGTCCGCTGTCGGCGCGATTGCCCAGCACCAGCCCCAGCGCGTCGAGCAGGATCGACTTGCCCGCCCCGGTTTCGCCCGTCAGCACGCCCAGTCCCCGCCCGAAGGTCAGGTCGAGCGCTTCGATCAGCACGATGTTGCGGATGGAGAGGCGGGTCAGCATTCGGCCTCCCTCCTAGCCAATGCCGAAACCCGAGTCAGCAGCGCATCGCCGGCAATCGACAAGCTTGCCGCAATCGCACGCATCCGCCGCCGTAAACGCAGAGTTAGCAAATGATGCATAGAAGGGAGGCGTGAGTTGGAAACGCATCTGCAACGGTCTTCTCGGGCCGGACATACCCGTGCACCTGCGCGACGACTTCACCCTGCTTACCGCCCGCCACATGCGCGGCCAGGCCCGGCTTTTGTTCGTCGGTTTCATTCTCAGCCTGCCGATGGTCGTCCTGGGCGCCAGCCCGGGCGCGGGGCCGCTGGTTGCCTACGGATTGCCCGCTGCCATTTTCGTGCTGTGCGCGTTGGCGCTGGCCAGCGTGGCGCGCCCGCTCGCCCCTTCGGCCACTGCCGAGGAAGCGCGCAAAACGATCGACACGCTGTGGCAATTGTGCCTGCTCGCCGCCGCGCTCGGCAGCCTCTGGTGCGTCGCCAGCTGGGCCAGCGCACCGGTGGAGGTGCGGCTCTATTATCCGGCGATCATGTCGCTGGGCGCACTGATGCTGAGCTATTGCCTCATGGCAGTGCGCAGCGTCGCCATGTCGGTCCTGCTGGTGACACTCGGGCCCGTGGCCTGCGTGCTGGCAGGAACGGGCGCGACGATGGACCGCGTGCTGGCGGTGTCGATCCTTATCGCAGTGGGGTTCCAGATGGTGATGATGGTACGCCATCAGCAGTTGCTGGTAAGCTTGGTGGAGGAACGCCACAAATCGGGCGAACTTGCCCGGCGCGATCCGTTGACCGGGCTGGCCAATCGCCGTGCCCTGATCGAACAGTTCGAAGGTTTCGCCGACAGCGGTGCGTCGCTGCGGCTGATGGTCATCGATATCGACCGCTTCAAGCGGATCAACGACCGCTTCGGGCACGATATGGGCGACCGTGTGCTGCAGACCATCGCCACCGTGCTGCTGTCGCATGCGCGCGGGGATATCTGCGCGGCCCGGCTCGGGGGCGAGGAATTCGCCATGCTCAGCCGGAGCGATGCGCTCGACCCGGCGCTGGCGCTGCAATTGCTGCGCGAAATCCGCACTTCGGAAATGCCGCATGGCGAAGCGGTCACCGCCAGCATCGGCGTGGCCGATGCGGTGGTCACGCAGGCGGAAGACTGGACCGCGCTCTACGGCCAAGCCGACCGTGCGCTCTACCGCGCCAAAGATGAAGGCCGCGACCGCGTCGAGGCGTTCGAAAAGGATGCCGCTGCGCAGGCGCGCACCCCGTCACGGCCCGCGCGACAGGCCTGAACCGGCTCAGCCGGGGGTGACGTCCGGTGCATGGTCCTGCACCAGTTCATAGGCCTTTTCGTACCATTCGGTGCCGGGATAGTTCGCCCCGAGCACCGCGGCATATTTGACCGCTTCGGCAGGAACGCCCAGCGCCAGGCTGGTTTCGGTCAGCCGGTAGAGCGCCTCGGGCGCATGGCTGGTGGTTTCATAGGTGTCGACCACGTTCTGGAAACGGATCTGCGCGGCAATCCACTTGCCCGACCGTTCGTAATGGCGGCCGATTTCCATTTCCTTGCCCGCCAGGTGATCGCGCACGAGGTCGATCTTGAGCCGGGCGTCGGCAGCGTAATCGCTGTTGGGGAACCGGCGGTTGATCTCGTTCAGCGCGGTCAGCGCCTGGTCGGTGATCCGCTGGTCGCGCTGGACGTCGCTGATCTGCTCGTAATAGCTGAGCGCGATGAGGTAGAACGCATAGGGTGCGTCCTTGTTGCCCGGGTGAATCTGCAGGAAGCGCTGCGCCGCCTGGATCGCCTTGTTGTAATCCTTGGCGACGTAATAGCTGAACGAACCCATCAGCTGCGCGCGGCGCGCCCAGGGCGAATAGGGATGCTGACGCTCGACCTCGTCGAACAGCGCAGCGGCCATTTCCGCCTGCCCGTTGTCTAGCCGGCGCTTGGCTTCGAAATAGAGCGTTTCCACGTCGCGTGCGACATAGGCGGTATCGCGCGGCCCACCATCGCCGCCCGCACATCCGGCGGTGAGCAGCGTCGCCCCCGCAAGGGCGGCGCCAAGGATGAGCTTGCTGGGTGAGCGGGTCTGGGTCGTCATGGGAAGCAGCCTATAACCAGCGTGCCGATGAACGCCAAGTGAAGTTCGCGCCGCTGTCCCCCGCGTGTGCGCGGACCCGGCCCGGCGTCAGGCCGAACCGGAGATTTCCTCGGGTGCGTCCCACAGCAGGTGGCGGTTTTCCAGCATCACCAGATTGGCGCTGCGGATCACTTCGCCCTTGGTGCGATAGCCGAGCAGCTTTTCCGCCTGCGTATCGGGATTGCTGGTCAGCACGCGCAGTTCTTCGGAAGTGAAATCGCTCAGCCCGCGTGCCCGCTCGATCCCCTTGCTGTCGTAGATATGCAGCACGTCACCGCGGCTGAAATCGCCGGTCATGGAGATCACGTCCTCGCGCCGGATCGGGCGATCGCCGCTGAGCGCGGTCGCCAGCGTATCCGAGATCACCAGGCTGCCCGCCATCTGCAGGCGGTTGGCGATCCAGCTGTCCCAGCCCGACAGCGGGTTGGGATGCGGCAGGATCTTGGTCGACCGGCGCGTTTGCGCCAGCACGCTCGAAACCGGGTGATCGACTTCACCCTGCGCGATCCAGGTGGTGACCCCGGCTTCCTGCGCCATGTTCGCTGCCAGCAGCTTGGTTTCCATGCCGCCGGTGCCCAGCGTGCTCTTGCCCTTGGTCGCGTCCATATACTGGCTCACGTCGTCGACCTCGGGGATGAACTGCGCGCCGGGTTCGTCGGGGTTGCGATCGTACAGCCCGTCGACCCCGGTGAGGATGATGAAATCGTCTGCCCCGACCATCTGTGCCACCTTGGCGGCCAGCCGGTCGTTGTCGCCGACGCGAATCTCTTCGGTGGTGATCGTGTCGTTCTCGTTCACGATCGGGACCACATTGGCCTCGAGCAGGCGGTGCACCGTGTTGCGCGTGTTGAGGAAGCGGCGGTGGTCCTCGAAGTCGCCGAGCGTGAGCAGCACCTGCGCGATTTCAAAGCCGAATTCATGCCCCACCTGCTTGTAGGCGTTGAGCAGCAGCGGCATGCCGCAGGCGGCGGCGGCCTGCTTGTCGGAAACACCCGCGCTTTCGGGCGTTTCCCCGATGATGCGCAGCCCCAGGGCGACCGAGCCCGACGAGCACAGGATCACATTGGTCCCTTCGGCGCGGAGCTGGGCGACGTCTTCCAGCAGGCGCTGGAGGAAACCGTAACGCGGTGTAAGGAGTTCGAGATTGGCCAGCAGGGCCGAACCGATTTTGACGACGATGTTTCGTTTTTTTGCCATAGACTTCAATTATTGCACAGACTTGAAATTTCTCGACGGCAATATAGATAGCGTTTGTGCACTGCACAACCACATTTTGAGAATATCCGCCGGTCGCGAAAAGCATGGTAACTGACAAAGTTAAAGGCAAGTACTGCACCGCGGCATATTCTATAGTGAAGTAAGCACAAGAAACCACAAGAGCCCGATTGCTCGGAAACGGATTTTAGTCATTACGAAAACTGTTTGTATTGTCGGATGCGGAAAAATGGGTTCCGCTTTACTTTCGCAGTGGGTCGAGGGCCCCGAAGCGATAACTGTCGTCGATCCCGCGGGTAGCGAAGTTCCCGATGGCGTTACGCTGGTAACCGACCGCGCCGCGATCGCCGACCAGCGCTTCGACCTCGTGATTGCCGCGGTAAAGCCGCAGCTGATCGACGATATCCTCGCCGACTATACCGACCATCTCGCCCCCGGCGGCTATGTCCTGTCGATTGCCGCGGGCTATTCCGCCGGNCGCCTGTCGCAGCTGATGGGCGATGCGCCGGTGATCCGCACGATGCCCAACCTCCCCGCGGCGATCGGCCGCGGCGTGAGCGGGATCTGCCCCGGCCCGCATGCCACCAGCGACCATGTCGCGCATGCCGAGGCCTTCATGCGCCGCGCGGGNGCGACGATCACCGTCGACAGCGAGGAAAAGCTCGACCGCGTTACCGCAGTGGCCGGATCGGGCCCCGGCTACGTCTTCGAAATCGCGCGCGCCTATGCCGAAGCCGCGATGGCGCAGGGTTTCGACGAGGACGAGGCGCGCGACATGGTGCTCGGCACGATCGGCGGCGCGATCGCAATGGCCAGCGAACCGGCCGCACCCAGCCTCGAGGAACTGCGCAATTCGGTGACCAGCAAGGGCGGCACCACCGCCGCGGGCCTGAACGCGCTCAATGGCGACGGTGGCCTTTCCACCCGGCTGCGTGATACACTGCAGGCAGCCTACGACCGCGCGGTCGAGCTGCGCTGATACCCGGCGCCTCCCGCCCCGACGCAAGCATACGAGAGAACCTATGACCGACCAGACCCCCGACCCGCAGATCCATATCCACGACCTCGGCCAGCGCGCCCGCAAGGCCGCGCGCGCGCTGCTGTCCGCCAGCACCGAGGCGAAGAACAACGCGCTGCGCGAAGCCGCCAAGGCGCTGCGCAGCCGGATGGGCGAACTGCTCGAAGCCAATGGCGAGGACGTGCAAGGCGTCGCAGGCAGCAAGCCCGAGAGCTTCGTCGACCGCCTCCGCCTGACCGAGGACCGCATCGAGGGCATGGCCGGCGCGCTCGAGGAAATCGCCGAACTGCCCGATCCCGTGGGCCGCCAGCTCGCCAGCTTCGAGCGCCCCAACGGCCTCACCATCGANCGNGTCGCCGTGCCCATCGGGGTGATCGGCATGATCTACGAATCGCGCCCCAATGTCGGCGCCGATGCCTCCGCCCTGTGCCTCAAGTCGGGCAATGCGGTGATCCTGCGCGGCGGCAGCGAAAGCCGGCACTCGACCCGCGTNATCGTCGAATGCATGCGCAACGGCCTCGCTGCGGCGGGCNTGCCCGAAGACGCNGTGCAGACCGTCGGCACCACCGATCGNGGTGCGGTCGCCGCGCTGCTCAAGGCGGATGAATTCGTCGACCTGGTGATCCCGCGCGGGGGACGCGGGCTGGTCGAGCTGGTCCGCGACCAGGCGAGCGTCCCCACCCTCCTCCACCTCGACGGCAACTGCCACAGCTACGTCCACTCCGCNGCCGATCTCGACAAGGCGGTCAAGGTCATCCGCAACGCCAAGCTGCGCCGCACCGGCGTCTGCGGTGCGACCGAGAGCGTGGTGGTCGACCGCGCGGTGGCCGCAGACTTCATTCCCAAATTCGCCGACACGATGGGCGCCGATTGCGAATTGCGCGGCGATGCCGATGCCGTGGCGATCGACGGCCGCCTCAAGCAGGCCACCGAGGACGACTGGCACACCGAATATCTCGACCCCATCGCCAGCGTGAAGATCGTCGACGGGCTCGACGAGGCGATCGCCTGGGTCGAGGAGCATTCGAGCCACCACACCGATGCGATCATCACCGAGGACGACGCCGCCGCGCGCAAGTTCATGACCAGCATCGACAGCGCCATCGTGATGCACAACGCCAGCACGCAGTTCGCCGATGGCGGCGAGTTCGGCATGGGCGCGGAAATCGGTATCGCCACCGGCAAGATGCACGCCCGCGGCCCCGTCGGGCTCGAACAGCTGTGCAGTTTCAAATACCTCGTCCACGGCGACGGACAGACGCGGCCGTAAGCTGGTTTGGTTTTGCGAACCCGCATCCGCGGGTTCGTCCTCGCTAGATGTTCAGCAAGCTGCACCCGCTGCGGGCGGGCGTGCAGGTGGCCTTCGGCCAGCTGCGTCTTCGACTACGCTTCCGCCCTTGCCTCGCCTGCGGCTCGGAACCAGTGCGAGCCGCTATCGTAACGCGCAAGTCCCGTTCGCGACCAGCGAACGGCNAGGCCGACCGGCCGCCCGCAGGGGCCCGCAGGAGCGCAGCGACGGAGGAACAGCCCCGAGGACGAACCCGCGGATGCGGGTTCGAAAAGCAAGGACTCCCCTTCCCCCAGATTTTCCTACTCGCGCCAAATCTGCTCCATCCCCGCAGATGGCCGACCACGACCCCGACACCGCCNCCACCCAGCACCCGCAGANCGCGCGCGGCACNNTGCCCGCCTTCATCCCCGTCCCGCGCGCGAAGGAGCGCTCGAACGGGTGGAAGCCGCAGGTCCAGCGCGCCTTTATCGAGGCGCTGGCCGACACTGGCAGCGTCGCCAGCGCCTGCCGCCAGGTCGGCCGCGCCGAGGTCGGCGCCTATCTCCTGCGCCGCCACCCCGAGGCCGCCAGCTTCCGCGCCGCGTGGCAGGCCGCGCTCGATCTCGGCATGCAGCGGATCGAGGATGTCGCGATGGACCGCGCGCTGAACGGGGTCGAGGTGCCGGTCTATTCCTATGGCAAGCTCGTCGGCAGCCGCCGCGTGCACAACGACCGGCTGCTGATGTTCATGCTGCGCAACCGCGCGCCCGAGCACTTTGCGGGCGGCCGCCCCAAGGCGCTCAACGCAATCGGGCGGATGGAGAAGAAGCGGCTCAAGGCGAAATGGCGGCGGCAGTGGGAGAAGGAGCAGCGCCGCACCTCCCCCGCCGAAGTGCGCGCCTCCATCGCGCGCAAGGTCGCCGTGTTCCGCCAGCAGATGGAAGCGCAGCTAAGCCCGCGCACGCTGGCCGCCTACGCCGAATTCGAACGCCTGCGCGACGCAGACATCGCGCGCGGCTACAAGGCAAGCGACGACCCGGAGCATCCGCTTTACGAACTACGCGAGCACGAGGTCCATGAAACGACTACCGGCTAACTACCAGAGCGCAAATTCACCAAAGTGTACCTGATCTTTCGAGCGCGGAATTAACACGAAACCTGCAGGATCCCAGCCCAACCGGCGCGACGCCCCGGCCGTCCAAGGCAGTTTCCTTGCCCAGCCTAAGAGCTCTGTCAGACTTTGGGGCGATAGCGGAATGGCCGGTCCCGGCTAGCCGAGGTCGAAGAGCGGACTGCCCGCTTTCGACCCCGAAGCAGACTGTTGGGTTCTGGTAGCCAAACCGTCGAAAGCCGACATCCAGTTTGGCTATCAAATTGCGGACAATATTATGCCGACTACCCAGGGTTCAAGCGTGTCACATCGCGTCGGCAATCCGACCGCGAGTGACAGTCGTGCGACGCTAAAGTGACAAACGCCTCATATTGCTTGATTTGGCGTCACGCGAATAGTCAAAGTTTCATCAATGACTAGCCCGCGGATCAGTAGAGCCGAGATCGTGGCGCATTTGCGCGGTGCACTTGATCAACCTGGCCTGCCTGCAGAATGCAAGCCGCTTAGTACAACTGATTGGATAGCGCTAAATTCGAAGGAGAAATGCGCGATCTTACAGCTGCATAATTGGGATCAGGATCGCACCTTGCGCGAAGCCTTCCCGCGGCACGCGGAGTATTCACGCAACCGTATCGAGCAGCTGATCAGCCTATTGGACTGTTAGCAGCGACTCGCCTCCCGCGACCGCAAAGCAAAATCATGCACCGGGGAAATTGAAATCAAGCATTTCTTGGTTGGGCCCTTGTCTGTGTCCTTGCTTGGCAGCCATCAAAACCCAAAGATGCGCGTCGCATTCTGGTCATGGTTTCTAGCGCACGTTAACCATCAACATTCTGATTATACTTCATTATTTTGAAAAGATTCGCCGCTAAACGTGCGCACAAGTTAACCAGCGGCGTAGCTCGCAATAGAATGGCGGAATTACAAGAATGGGCATCCAACCGAAGTTTCCTTCCGTTCTGGAAGGGGATACCGACCTGCCCTTTTCAGCGGAAAATAGTGGGCTCGCAGATTGGATTCGCGAGCGCAAACTCGCGCTCTTGCGTTCACGCAGCACCATCGCTGGGCAGATCGGTATCTTTGCCAGCATGGCCGTTGCAATTCTCACCGGCCTAGTTTGCCTGCTTGCTATCGGACTGTTCCAGATCTCGATACGGTCGGATGAAAGTGACCTGATCGCTGAACGCGCATTGGCAGCCTCGAAACTCAATACAGGCATCGCACAAAGTCGCTATCATGCTTCAAGATTTGCCGTGACCGGCGACGAGGAGTCGATTGAAGCGGCGTTCAAGGCATTGGAAGATTCAGCGGCAATACTCGACAAAACCGTTTCATCTAGCGTCAGCGAGAGCACTTCTGAAGAGCGCATAGAATGGTTGCGAGCACAAGTATTTGCATTCGAACCCGAATTGCGTGCGCTGCGGGGTTCGGTTGCTGCCTATGGACCAAACGAAAATGCCGCTACACTTGCTGCGGCAATTGACTTGAGTGGGACCCTGCTCGCCAATCAGGTCGGCGAAATCGAAGCGGAACTATCCGCCGTATCTCGAGCTTTCCGCGAGGACTTATCAACGCTGAAATTCTGGACTGCACTAGCGGCCATAGGACTCATCATTGCCTGTGCCGCTCTCGTCGTCGTAGCAGCGCACAGGATGGCGCATCAGGTTTCGCATTCTCTTACAAACATAACCGAAGCAATGACGGCGCTCGCCAATGGCGACCGATCGATTGTCATTCCAGGTGTTTCGCGAGAGGACGAAATCGGCGAAATGTCGCGTGCTTTGGTCGTGTTTCGCGAAAGCGCCGAAGGACTAGCTGATCTACAGCTCAGAGCGCGTGAAGATCAACAGGTTCTAGTGCGCCGCTTGTCCGAAGGATTTGAAAGTGGCCTGGGCGAAGTTGTCGCCAACGTAGCGTCGGCATCGTCTCAACTTGAAACGACCGCCACCTCGCTTTCGGTCGTAGCTAACCAGTCGATTGTTTCGGTGGAGGATGTCGCACGGCGCATGGGGGATGCCAGCATGGGCGTAACTTCGGCGGCGTCCGCAACGGATCAATTCGCTCTTTCGATCGGTGAGATCGGCAAACAAGCCGGTCATTCAGCAACACTTACCGCTTCCGCACGCAGGTCCGCCGAAAATGCCGATGCCATGATGCAGCGTCTCTCTGCCGCGGCTTTCGAGGTTGGGGCTGTGGTTGAGCTCATCGCTTCCATCGCGGACCGAACCAATTTGCTCGCACTCAACGCATCTATCGAAGCGGCGCGCGGCGGCGAAGCAGGACGCGGCTTCACCGTGGTGGCGAACGAGGTAAAGGAGCTCGCCCGGCAAACCCGTGAGGCGACGGAGAGTGTGGCCGGAAAGATTGCCGGGATGCAGGATTCAACGCAGACCAGCGTGCAGGCGCTCAGCGAAATTGGAGACAAAATTCGGGAGGTTGAGATAGCCGCTATGGCCATTGCGCAGGCTGTGGAAGAGCAAACAATCTCCAGCCAAGAATTGGCAAAAAATCTGGATACGGCTGCTTCAGGTGTTGCGAATATCGAAACAAGCGTAAGCAACATTCGCGAACTGGCGCGCGACACTGGTGATGCTGCCCAGCAAGTACTTGAAGCCGCATCCAACCTGCAGGCCGGCTCCCAAGCTCTTGAGAGCAACGCTAGCGAATATGTTGGGCAGGTTCTGGCAGCATAGGCGTGATGGTCTGCTTTCAGGCGCCTCCCGCTTCACATCTGATGACCGGAATCCACCCTATAATCGGACGTTCGCGGTCTTCACTACCCGAGCAAAGCGGTCGGTCCGCATTAGGCATTCGCAGGGAGGGTCTGAATGTCCGGAGTGAGGGCGCAAAGCCGTCATTCCATTCCAGACCCTACCCCTTCTTCCGCTTCTTCCGCGCCGCATATTTCGCGTCGCGCGCGGCCTTCAGCTCGGCTTCGGTGGGTGCGGGCACCGCCTCGGCTTCAGCCTTGGCTGCGGCGGCGGCCTGCTTGTCGGCCTTGGCCTGCGCGATCGCGGCGCGCTTGGCGGCGCTCTTTTCGGCGATCGCGGCTTCGCGCGCTTCCTGCGCGGCCTTGCGCTTGGCAATCGTCGCTTCGTCGAGCTTGGGCGCGTCGGCCAGTTTCTCGAGCGCCCTGGCGCGCGCCTTCTGCGCAAGCGCGAGGCGATCCTGGAAATCGGGGTCCTTGTATCCGGACATAGGCGGTAATCTCGTTTCTGGTTGGCCGGCGGGGGGCGCCGGCAGTGTGTGGGGGGGGCTGGACAGCGCTGGCGCTGGGGACGCGCCCTATTCCTCGCCCATCCGTAGCGCGGCAATGAAGGCTTCCTGAGGAATACTGACGTTTCCGTATTCCCTCATCCGCGCCTTGCCCTTCTTCTGCTTCTCGAGCAGCTTTTTCTTGCGGCTGATGTCGCCGCCATAGCATTTTGCGGTCACGTCCTTGCGCATTGCGGCGATGGTTTCGCGCGCGATCACCTTGCCGCCGATCGCGGCCTGGATGGGCACCTTGAACAGGTGCCGCGGGATGAGGTCCTTCAGCCGTTCGCACATGCCGCGCCCGCGGCTTTCGGCGACATCGCGGTGGACGATCATCGACAGCGCATCGACCGGTTCATTGTTCACCAGGATGCTCATCTTGACGAGGTCGCCCTCGCGCAGGCCGATCTGTTCGTAGTCGAAGCTGGCATAGCCGCGGCTGATCGACTTGAGCCGGTCGTAGAAATCGAACACCACTTCGTTGAGCGGGAGTTCGTAGGTCACCTGCGCGCGGCCGCCGACATAGGTCAGGTCGACCTGGATGCCGCGGCGGTCCTGGCACAGCTTGAGGATCGCGCCGAGATATTCGTCGGGAGTGTAGATCACCGCCTTGATCCACGGCTCCTCGATCTGCTCGATGCGGCTGGGATCGGGATAGTCGGCGGGGTTGTGCAGCATCAGCTCCTGCGCCGGGTCGGTCCGCGACTTGTTGAGCTGGATGCGGTAGACCACCGAGGGGGCGGTGGTGATCAGGTCGAGATCGTATTCGCGCGTGAGGCGTTCCTGGATGATCTCGAGGTGCAGCAGGCCGAGGAAGCCCGCGCGGAAGCCGAAGCCCAGCGCAGCGCTGCTTTCGGCCTCGAAGCTGAAGCTGGCATCGTTGAGCCGCAGCTTGCCGATGCTTTCGCGCAATTTCTCGAAATCGGCGGCATCGACGGGGAACAGCCCGCAGAACACCACCGGCTGGACTTCCTTGTAGCCGGGCAGCGCCTTGTCCGCCCCGCCCTTCACCGTGGTGATCGTGTCGCCGACGCGCGCCTGCTCGACTTCCTTGATCTGCGCGGTGATGAAGCCGATCTCGCCGGGGCCCAGTTCGGGCAGATCGGTGCGCTTGGGGGTGAAGCAGCCGACGCGGTCAATCAAATGCTGCGTGCCGCCCTGCATGAAGCGGACATTGAGGCCCTTCTTGATCGCGCCGTCCATCACGCGGACGAGGATGACCACGCCGAGATAGGGGTCGTACCATGAGTCGACCAGCATGGCCTTCAAGGGCGCGTCGCGGTCGCCGGTGGGCGGGGGGATGCGCTTGACCAGCGCCTCGAGCGTTTCCTCGATGCCGATGCCCGACTTGGCGCTGGTGAGCACCGCGCCGCCCTCTTCCGACGGGCCGGTCGCCTCGATGCCGACGATCTCCTCGATCTCCTCGGCGACGCGCTGCGGTTCGGCGGCGGGGAGGTCGATCTTGTTGATGACGGGGACGATCTCGTGGTCGTGCTCGATCGACTGGTAGACATTGGCGAGCGTCTGCGCCTCGACGCCTTGCGCCGCGTCGACCACCAGCAGCGCGCCCTCGCACGCGGCGAGGGAGCGGCTGACTTCATAGGCGAAGTCGACATGGCCGGGCGTGTCCATGAGGTTGAGCTCATAGGTCTCGCCGTCGCGCGCGGTGTAGTCGAGGCGCACGGTCTGCGCCTTGATGGTGATCCCGCGCTCCTTCTCGATGTCCATGTTATCAAGCACTTGCTCGGACATCTCGCGATCGGTCAGCCCTCCGCAATGCTGGATCAGCCGATCGGCAAGCGTCGACTTGCCATGATCGATATGGGCAATGATACTGAAATTGCGGATTTTTCTGAGATCGGTCATACAAACTGCTTAATCGGAAAAGATGGCACAAGACATGCCTCGCCCGCGCCTTAGCCGTGGCAGGCATTCTCGCCAAGCGCCCTCTGCGACGCGATTCCCGCAGCTGGTCCGATAATCAGTAGCTGGTACCCGCTTTGGGCGTGCCGACCTCGACCTCGACGAACTTGCGCTTCGACGAGGCTTCCCCCCGCCCCGCCATGATCAGCGAGTAGGGATCCTGCGGCAAGGTCGTCAGCGGGCTGCCGGCCGCTTCGATCTGATAGGGCGAGACGCGGTGCCGGGTGCACAGGCCGTCGGCGCCGTCGCTGATCAACGGGGTCTCGAACTCGACGCCCTGCACCGAGCCCTTCGACCGGCGTACGGTTGCGACGGCCAATTGGCCATTGCCCAGATCGAGCACGACTTCGGTGCCCAGAGGCACGTCCATAAGCCCCTCGATCCGCGCCCCGGTCTTCGAGAGATTGCGCATGACCACCCGGTAGCGGCTATCTTCGTGGATCAGTCCGATGCGGCGGAACACGGTCTTGCGGGTCGCGCGGTATTTCGCCGGGCCGCGCGGTTCATATTTGAGCTCGCCCGCNTCCAGCCGTTCGAGCAACTCTGCGTGAGGCATGGCGCGGGCGAAGATATACCCCTGGACCAGTGTTGCCCCGCGCTTGGTCACGAGATCGAGTTCGTCCTTCGCCTCGACGCCCTCTGCCACTGTTTCCATGTCGAGCGCATCTGCAAGGCTGACGATAGCGCTGAGGATGGCCGCGTTGTTGTTGCCTTCCTCGGTCGCGCCGCGCACGAAGCTCTGGTCGATCTTGATCTTGTCGAACGGCGCAGTGCGCAGGTAGCTGAGCGAGCTGTATCCGGTCCCGAAGTCGTCGAGCGCCAGCTTTACGCCGAGCGCCTTCAATTCCTCGAAAATCCGCTGGGTGCGTCCGGCATCGCCGAGGAACACGCTCTCGGTAATCTCGAGTTCGAGCCGCTCGGGTGTCAGGCCGCTTTGCTTGAGCGCGATGGCGACGATCTGCGGAAAATTGTCGTGCGCGAACTGCATCGGCGAGACGTTTACCGCCACGCGCAGTTCGAGCGGCCATTCGGCCGCCTGTCGGCAGACCTCGTTCAACGCCCATTCGCCCATTTCCCCGACAATGCCGATTTCCTCGGCCACGGAGATGAAATCCTCGGGCGAAATCGCGCCGCGGTCCGGATGATTCCAGCGCATCAAGGCTTCGCACCCGCGGACCATATGCGTCTTGGCGCAGACGAGTGGCTGGTAGTGCATGACCACCTGCCCGTTCTCGATGGCGTCGCGCAGGTCTTCCTCGATCTGCCGGCGATGTTTCGCGCCATCCTTGAGCTCGGCCGAATAGAAGCGGTACTGGCCCCGCCCACCGCTCTTGGCGGCATGCAGCGCCAGATCGGCGGCCGATATCAGCCCTTCCGGATCGAGCCCGTCATAAGGCGCAATGGCGACCCCGACCGACGTTCCGACGACCGCGCGCGAATCGTTGATCGAATAGGCCTGCGACAGCATCTGGATGACTCGCTGACTCAGATCGCCCAGGGCGCCGCGGTCATCCATGTCGGGCAACACGATCTGGAACGAGTCCGCGCTCCGGCGTGCAATTTCCCCCTTGCTCCCGATGATCCGTTCAAGCCGCGCAGCAACCTGCTTCAGCAGTTCGTCGCCCGCGGCATGACCCAGCGAATCGTTGATCTGCTTGAACCGGTCGAGGTCGACCATCAGCAACGCGCAGGTCCGTTTGGAATTGCGATAGGCCTTGAGCAATTCGGCCAGACGCCGGTTCATCCGGTGGCTGTTGGCCAGACCGGTAACCGGATCGTATTGCGCCAACCGTTCGGCATCGCGCCGGTTTTCCCGGCTGGCCGTGATATCCTTCGCGCTCCCGCGATAGCCGGTAAAGCGCTCCTGCTCGTCGAACTGCGGTTTGCCCGCGATTTCCCACCAGACTTCGCGCCCCTCTATGGCGAGGCGGACATTGAGCTGGCTGATCGAGTTGCGCGCCCGCAGCAGNAACGCGAGCGGGCGCTCGGGCCGGTCGGGATCATCGACCTTCTCGGGGATGAAGAGTTCGCTCAGCGATTTGCCGATCGCTTCGCCCTGCGTCCAGTCGAGCTCTTTCGCCGCATTGTCGGACAGGTAGATGAGCCGGCCTTCGGCATCGGTCGCCCAGAACCAGCCCAGACCTGCGGCCTCGAAACTGTCGAGCAGTTCCACCCGGCGTTCGGCATCGGTGATGGCGATCGGACGCAGCGGCGCAGGCTGTGAACCTTCGCGTCGTTCCGTCTTCGCCCGCGACGCACGCGAGAAGAACCCTGCCATGTGAACTCATGCTCCCGAGTAGCCTCTGTGCGCCGAAATTCCCTCTCAGCGCAGCGAACCATGTAGATAAACGCAACTTCTTTCCAAACGGATAACCATGTGATCTGCGGTGTACCGCACATCGTCCGCTGCTTGCCAGCTGCCCCGACCATGTGCATTGAAGGCATGTCTCGGGGGAGAAAGACATGCGGCATATCGCGATCGTGGGATCGGGTCCGGCGGGCTATTACACGGCCGAAGCCGCCGTCAAGAAATGGGGCGATGACGCCCGGATCGATATCTTCGACAAATTGCCGGTGCCGTTCGGCCTGATCCGCACCGGCGTCGCGCCCGATCACCAGTCGATCAAGGCGGTTGCGCGTCGGTACGAAAAAACGGCGATCGGCCAATCGGTACGCTTCATCGGCAATGTCGACGTCGGTGGTTCGGTTTCCATCGAGGAGCTCGGTTCGCTCTACGATGCGGTCATCCTGGCCACGGGCGCGCCGCAGGATCGCCCGCTGGAAATCCCTGGCGCGCGGACCGGAAATGTCTTTGGCAGTGCGGCATTCGTCGGCTGGTACAACGGCCACCCCGAGTTTGCGGGGATGGACCCCGTGCTGTCGGGCAAGCATGCTGTCGTCATCGGGATGGGCAATGTCGCGCTCGACGTGGCGCGGATCCTGGCCAAGACCGAAGGCGAATTTGCCGGCTCGGACATCGTCGCCCACGCGCTCGAGGCTTTGCGCGGCAGCGCTATCGAGAAAATCACCATCCTCGGCCGGCGCGGTCCGCACCAGATCATGATGACGCCGAAGGAACTGGGCGAGTTGGGGACGCTCGACCGCGCCGCTCCGCACGTCGATCCGGCCGACCTGCCGCCGGTTGCCGACGATGCCGTTCTCGAACCGGGGGTGCGCAAATCGGTCACGCTGCTGCGCGAATTCGCGCAGCCTGCGGCAGCCGACCGCAATGCCAAACCGGTTTCTATCGAGTTCGATTTCTTCGCCAGTCCCCGAGCCATCACCGCCACAAACGGCTGGGTAAGTGCCATAGAAGTGGAGCGGACCCGCCTCGAAACCGGGCGCGCGGTGGGTACCGGCGAAACCTATAACCTGCCGGCCGATCTGGTCGTCAGCTGTATCGGCTATCGCACCTCGGCCATAGAGGGCGTGCCGTTCGACCAGCGGGCGGGACATTTCGCCAATGACGAGGGCCGGATCCTGCCCGGCCTCTATTGCGTCGGTTGGGCCAAGCGCGGCCCCAGCGGCACGATCGGCACCAACCGGCCCGATGGATATGGGGTCATAGACACGGTCGATGAAGACATCGCCGCAAGCTCCGGCAAAGCTGGCCGCGCGGGTTTCGACGAACTGGCGCAGGAACGCGGGATCGAGATCGTCACTTTCCGCGATTGGCAGAAAATCGAGGAAGCCGAGATCGCAGCCGCGCGCGAAGGAGCGCCGCGGGAAAAGTTCGTCGATATCGAAAGCATGATCGCAGCACGCGGCGCGTGATCGTCCTTCGNTCGCACAGGTCCGACACCCCGGCCAAGCAGACCGGGGGATACCGCCCTTGCCCGCCCGGCCGCTNCGCAATCGATACCCCCAGCANTGCTGTCCAGCCCGGACCAGGCGGATCGCAAGGACAATGACATGACTGCCGATCCCGCGCTCTTAGCGAACCCGCTTGCCAGCCAACCGCCGCGCCAGACCACGGGCGAAGGCGGCGCTTTCGGTCGAACCGGCTTTGCATGGGCGATCTTCGAATGGGCCCGCAACCCCTATTACATCCTGATCGTGATCTACATCTTCGCGCCCTATTTTGCGCGCGACATTATCGGCGCGGACCTGCTTGCCAGCGGTGCGCTGGACGACCTGCCGCCCGGCGACGCGCTTGCCGCGGCCAATGCGCAGGGGCAGGCAACCATAGCCTCGGTGACCAAATGGGCCGGTTTCATTGCCGCCCTGACCGCGCCGGTCCTGGGTGCGGCGCTCGACCGCGGCGGGCGGCTGAAACCGATCCTCGCGCTNTTNCTCGGGGCCATCGCGGTTTGTTCGGCGCTGCTGTGGTTCGCGATGCCGGGGGGCGAAGGCCTGCCGGTTCCCGCGATCATGGCCCTGCTGGTGGTCGCCTATGTCGGCTACACCTATTCAGANGTGACGCACAATGCGATGCTCAGCGTGTCGGGTGAACCACGCCGGCTGGCGATGATATCGGGTCTCGGACTGGGTCTCGGCAACCTCGCTGCGACCTTGATCTTTCTCGCGATTGCCGTGCTCTTCGTGCTGCCCGCTGCGATCTCCTGGCCATTCGCGGCGCCGCAATTCGGAATTGACCTGACGATGTTCGAACATGCGCGGCTAGCCGGCCCGATCTGCGCGGTGTGGCTGGTGCTGTTCTCGATTCCGTTCTTCACCAGGGCACGCGACCCGGGCGTCCCCGGGGCCAGTTGGATGCGCGCCTTCCGGGAAGGCGCACGCAGCGTTGCGCGCACGTTGGGCGAGGCAGCGCGATACCGCGAATTGATGCGGTTCCTCATCGCGCGGATGTTCTACGCCGACGCGATGGCTGCGCTGCTGGCGCTCGGCGCGGTTTATGTCGCGCTCTTCCTCGGCTGGAATTTCCTCGAAATGCTCTGCTACGCGATCTTCGCCAGCGCCTGCGCATTCGGCGGCGGCATTTTCGGCGGCTGGCTCGAAGGAAAGGTCGGCGTAAAGCGCGCGCTGGCGCTGGAAATCCTCGCCATGGTGGGTGTCGGTCTCCTCCAGCTGAGTATCACCCGCGAAAGCCTGTTCCTCGGCCTGGTCGACAATGTGGTGGTGTGGGACGGGCTCGTCTTCCGCACCCTGTCGGACCTCGTCTATCTCGGCCTCATCAGCGTGATCGCGGTGACCGCCACCGCCAGCATTTCATCGAGCCGCACGATGCTGGTCACGCTTGCCCCGCCGGGCCGTAGCGGTGAATTCTTCGGCCTCTACGCGATTGCCGGCACCATCACCGTATGGATGGGGCCGCTGCTGGTCGAACAGTTCACCCTGTGGTCGGGCGACCAGCGGATCGGCATGACTTCGATCCACCTGCTGTTCGCGATCGGCTTCCTCGTCCTGCTTGCTGTCCGCATGCCCACGCACGCCGAATAGCTCGGCGCTGGACTCATCGGTTGCAATGTGGAACCTTCCTCGGCGGAGAGAGGAGCACCAACATGCCCGCATATGATCTGATCATTCGCAACGGGACCATTGTCGATGGTACCGGACAGGACCGCTTTACCGGGGATCTCGCCGTGAAGGACGGGCTCATCGCTCAAGTGGGCCACGTCAGCGGCGACGCCGCCGAGGAAATCGATGCGGAGGGTCACCTGGTCACCCCCGGCTTCGTCGACATTCACACGCATTACGACGGACAAGCGACCTGGGACCAGGAAATGGCCCCGTCGAGCTGGCACGGCGTAACGACCGTCGTCATGGGCAATTGCGGTGTCGGTTTCGCTCCGGCGCGTCCCGACAAGCACGAATGGCTGATCGGTCTGATGGAAGGCGTGGAAGACATTCCCGGGACCGCGCTGGCGGAGGGCATGAAGTGGAACTGGGAAACCTTCCCCGAATATCTCGATGCGCTGGAAGAACTGCCCCGTACCGTCGATGTCGGCACCCATGTCCCGCACGGTTCGGTCCGCGCCTATGTTCTGGGCGATCGCGAGCGTCCCGGTGCCGTTCCGACCGCCGAAGACATCGCCGCCATGAGCCGCATCGTCGAAGACGGCGTGCGCGCGGGCGCGCTGGGATTCTCCACTTCGCGTACGGTGCTCCACCGCGATATCGGCGGTGAGGTCGTCCCCGGCACCACCGCCACTGCCGAGGAGCTGGTCGAGATCGGCCGCGCAATGGGCCGTGCCGGACATGGCGTGTTCGAAATGGCCAGCGACATGATGCGCGAATGGGACGAGTTCGGCTGGATGGGCAAGATGAGCCGCGAGACCGGGCTGCCGGTCACCTTCGCGGCGCTCCAGTCGATCGCCAAGGAACTTCCGCTCGACGAGCAGATCGAGAGCATGCGCGCCGAGAACGACAATGGCGCGAACATCGTCGCGCAGATCGCGCTGCGCGGCAACGGCATCGTCATGGCGTGGCAGGGCACCGTGCATCCCTTCCGGCTCAAACCGAGCTGGAAGGAAATCGAGGACCTTCCGTGGGAAGAGCAGAAGGCCAAGCTGTTCGACCCCGAGTTCAAGGCGCGCCTGATCGCCGAACAGCACGATTTTTCCGAGGTCAACCAGGACATGATGGGCCTGATCATGGTCGTTTGCGGCGGCTGGAACATGCAGTTCGAGATGGACCCCGACTTCAATTACGAACCGACCGCGGAAGAAAGTATTCTCGAACGCGCGAAGGCAGCGGGCATGTCGGGCGATGAATATGCCTACGAGCTGCTGTGCCGCGACGAGGGCAAGGGCTTCATCTACCTGCCGATCCTCAATTACGCCGATGGCAATCTCGATTTCCTGAAAGACCTGCAACACGCCGACGACACGGTGAATTCGCTGTCCGATGGCGGCGCGCATTGCGGGACGATCTGCGATGCCGCCTCGCCCACCTTCATGCTGCAGCACTGGGTGCGTGACCGGGCGCGCGGCACGATCGGCCTCGAAAATGCGATCAAGCGGCAATGCAACGACACGGCCCGGCTCTACGGGCTGGAGGACCGCGGCGTNCTGGCGCCCGGCTATCTGGCCGATATCAACATCATCGACATGGGCCGGATCAAGCTGGGCAAGCCCTGGCTGGCCTTCGACCTGCCTGCGGGCGGCAAACGCTTGCTGCAGAAGGCCGAAGGCTATGTCGCGACGATCAAGAACGGAAAGGTCACATTCCGCGAAGGCGAATGGACGGGCGAGGCGCCCGGTGGCCTGATCCGCGGCCCGCAGCGGGCCGAAATGCTGGAGGCTGCAGAATGAAAGCAATCCGTACGGGCGCGAAGCCGTCCACCCTCGATGCGCTGGAATGGGTCGATATCGACGCCGCAGCGGCGCCCGGTCCGGGCGAGATTACCGTCGATCTGAAGGCCAGTTCGCTCAACTATCACGATTACGCCGTCGTGAAAGGCATGATCCCGACCGAACCGGGTCGCATCCCCATGTCGGATGGCGCTGGCATCGTCTCGGCGGTTGGCGACGGGGTGACCGAATTCGCCGTGGGCGACCAGGTGGTCAGCACCTTCTTCCCCGACTGGCTCGACGGCCGCCCGCCGTCCAGCGCGTTCACCCGCGTTCCCGGTGACGGGATCGACGGCTATGCGCGCGAGGCAGTGACTGCCCCGACCCACTGGTTCACGCGCGCACCCNCCGGGTTCAGCCATGCCGAGGCTGCAACGCTGACCTGCGCCGGGCTGACCGCCTGGCGCGCATTGTTCGTCGACTACGCGGTCAAGCCGGGCGACACCGTGCTGGTCCAGGGCACGGGCGGGGTCTCGATCTTCGCCCTGCAGTTCGCGAAGGCCGCGGGCGCCACTGTCATCGCCACCTCTTCCTCCAACGAGAAGCTCGAACGGGTGCGCGAACTGGGGGCGGACCATTTGATCAATTACAAGGAAGTCGAAGCCTGGGGCCCGAAGGCGCTGGAGATAACCGGCGGGCGCGGGGTCGACTGCGTGGTCGAAATCGGCGGGGCGGGCACGCTCGACCAATCGATGCTGGCCACGCGCGTTGGCGGGCATGTCGCGCTGATCGGTGTGCTGGCAGGTTTCGCCGGGCCGGTGCAAACCGCGCTGCTGTTCTCCAAGAACCTCAAGGTGCAGGGCCTCACCGTCGGCAGCCGCGCGATGCAGCAGGACATGATCGCTGCGATCGAGGCCAACGGCATCAAGCCGGTCATCAGCGATACCTTCGCGCTAGCCGACCTCGCCGATGCCTTCCGNCATCAGGAAAGCGGGAGCCACTTCGGCAAGATCGCAGTCGAGATCTAGGGGCGCGGTTACCTGCCNTAGCGGGGACCGGACACTGACCGGGTATCGCGGGGCCGGCCTCCACCGGCCCCCGGCGGCCCATCACGGTTCGATGATGATTCCCTTGGCGGGATCCACACTGCCGCCGGCCATTCTGACGAAAACGTCGCGTGCAGCAGCAAGGCCCGCATGGCGTTCAATGGTCACGCTGTCGCCGGCATCGGCAAGGAATATACGCCAGCTCTCGGCCATCTGGCGGCCCGCTTCCTGCGGCCCCAGGTCCTTGAACAGCGCGACCGCATGGTCGGGTGCGAAGAACAGCGTCGGAGCCGGTCCGGCCAAGTCCCCCGCCCCGCCGCCGCGCTCCTCGATATGTGTTGCACCCACCAGGCAGGAGTACTTCAACGCGTCGCCAAGATGCGCATGGATCGCGCCCAGCAGACGGGCGTTGCCGGCAAAATCGACCGATACCGCGGGTCGGCCTGCCAGTGCCTGCACATCGTCATAGGCCAGCACTTCGTCGTAGAGACCGCTCTGCTTCACGAAAGCGACATTCCCCGAAGAGGTCAGGCCGATCCGCCGGATATCCGGCGAACGATGCCTGGCCGTACTGGTAAGGCCCATGGCAGTCTTGGACGATGCGCTGGTCAGGATTACCTGTNCGGCGCCGAACCAGTCCTGCGAGCGCATGAAGTATTCGATCAGGAAACCGGTCTTGAACAGCGGACCGAAGATCATCCGTTCGCCTTCGCGCGCCGGATCGTGTTCCGGGTCGGCTGCAAGCCGCGAATAGCTGTTGTAGACCGGGCTCATCGGCTGGCGATGTGCGGCCATGTCGGTAAAGCCGCTGGCGGACAGTTTTCCGGGCACGACGTCCAGATGCGTCGCCATAGGCAGGTAGCCATAGACCCGCTCGCCCACGGATATCTCGGACACATTGCTTTCGATNACGCGTGCATGNCCCCACATGGGCACNATGCCCATGCCGTCGGTGCCTGCCCCCTGCACGGGGAAGAAGTTCCAGTATCCGAAGCCGTCGCCGACGACCGCATAGGTCACGTTGTTCGCCGTGACCGAGAAGCTTTCGATTTCCAGGCGCACCGCATCGTCGGCCAGCTTTCCCTGGTCGCAATCGACCAGTCGGGCCTCGCCGATTGCATTCTTGCGGACATGGACTTGCTGCATTCGCGTCTCTCCTTCGAGAGCGACGCTAACCGCAGATNTACGCCAATGCGAGCGCTTAAACCCGCATCGGCATGAGGACGTAAAGCGCGGGCGAATTCTCGTCCTTGCGGATCAGCGTCGGGGCGCCAGCATCGGCCAGATGGATTTCCACCGTGTCGGCATCGATCTGGTTGAGGATNTCCTTGAGATAGCCNGCGTTGAAGCCGATTTCGAACCCGTCGGACGAATATTCCGCCGGCACTTCCTCGGTCGCGGTGCCATTGTCGGGGCTGGTCACGGTCAGCGTGACCTTGTCCTTGTCGAGCCCCATCTTGACCGCGCGGGTCTTCTCGGTGGCGATCGTCGCCACGCGGTCGACCCCTTCGTGGAAACTCTTCGGGTCGAGCTTAAGGAGCTTGTCGTTNCCCGTTGGAATAACGCGCGAATAATCGGGGAAGGTCCCGTCGATCAGCTTGCTGGTCAGGACCACTCCGCCCTCGCCGCCGAGCGTGAAGCGGACCTTGCTGGCCGACAGGTCGATCTGGACATTGCCGTCGAGCGACTCGTCGAGCAGCTTGCGCAGTTCGGCNACGGCTTTGCGCGGCACGATCACGTCGGGCATGCCTTCTGCCCCATCAGGCCGCGGCAGCGTGAAACGCGCGAGCCGGTGACCGTCGGTTGCGGCCGCCCGCAGGACGGGTTGGTTGTCGTCCGACACGTGGAAAAAAATACCGTTCAGATAATACCGGGTTTCCTCGGTCGAGATCGCGAACCGCGTCCGGTCGATGAGATCGGCGAAGGTCTTGGCGGGCAGTTCGAAACTGGTCGGCAGATCGCCTTCGACGATGACCGGGAAGTCGTCGCGCGGGAGCGTCGGCAGCGAGAAGCGGCTGCGCCCCGCCTTGATCGCCATGCGGTTTTCCGCCGCTTCGAGGCTGACCTGCGAACCTTCGGGCAGCTTGCGTGCGATATCGAACAGCAGGTGCGCCGAAACGGTGATTGCCCCTGCACTGTCGACATTGGCTTCCATATGCTCGATCACCTGCAGATCGAGGTCGGTTGCCATGACCCTGAGCGAATTGTCGCCTTCGGCTTCGATCAGCACGTTGGAGAGGATCGGGATGGTATTGCGGCGCTCCACGACCGACTGGACGTGGCTGAGACAACGCAGCAGCGTCGCGCGTTCGATGGTGGCCTTCATGGTCCTACTTTCGTCCCTCTTGGGCGCCTGGCAGGCCGGAATCGCCCCACCAGCGCCGGAATACGGATAGTCACCCTAGCGGGGCGGGCTTGGGGGGCAAGGCCGGACGCCGCGGCGCCGCAATTCGTTGGGGAAAAGTGGGTGAAATCAGCCCATCATCGCCATGCCGCCGTTCACGTGCAGCGTCTGGCCAGTGACATAGGCTGCCTCGTCGCTCGCAAGGTAGGCAACCGCAGCGCCGATCTCGTCGCCTTCGCCCATGCGGCCCATCGGAATACGCCCGTTGATCGCCGCTTTCTGCTCGTCGTTCAACGCGTCGGTCATCGCTGTGCGGATGAAGCCGGGGGCCACGCAGTTCACGGTGATGTTCCGGCTCGCCAGTTCCTGCGCGAGGCTTTTGGACATGCCGGTCAGGCCCGCCTTGGCGGCGACATAGTTCATCTGGCCGGGGTTGCCGGTATGCCCGACCACGCTGGTGATCGAGATGATCCGCCCGCCCTTGGCCTTCATCATCGGCCGTGCGCTGGCGCGCATCAGGCGGAAGCTCGCCTCGAGATTGATGCGGATGACCTGGTCCCATTCGTCATCCCTCATCCGCATCGCCAGATTGTCACGGGTGATGCCGGCGTTGTTGACGAGGATGTTCATCGAACCCAGCGTGTCGACGGTGGCTGGGATCAGTTCCTCGACCTGCGTCGGATTGGAAAGGTCGCAGGTGATCTCGACATGGTCATGGCCGAATTCGTCGTTGAGCTGTTCGCGGAAGGCGCGCAGCTTGTCGCCGTTGGAGCCGGACAGCGCGAGGCGCGCACCCTGCTTCGCCAGCGCGTAGGCGATCGACGAACCGATCCCCCCGCTGGCACCGGTCACGAGCGCGGTCTTTCCTTCGAGGCTGAACATCATGCGTTCTCCTTGGCGAAGTTTTCGAGGTCTTCCATGGTGACGAGGCTGACGGTTGCGGCCTCCTTGTCGATGCGGCCCACCATCGGGGCGAGCACCTTGCCGCCCACTTCGACAAACCGTTCGATGCCTGCCTCGCGCATTGCCAGAACGCTTTCGCGCCAGCGGACGCGGCCGGTGATCTGATCGACCAGCAGCGCCTGTTCTTCCGCCGGATCGGTGACGCGTGCGGCAGTGACATTGGCGAACAGCGGCACTGCAAAGGCCTGCGGGGGCGTCGTTTCGAGCGCGTTCTTCATGCGCAGCGCAGCAGGACCCATCAGCGAACAGTGGAACGGTGCCGAAACGGGCAGCTTGATTCCGCGCTTGATCCCGTGATCCTTCGCCATTTCGATCGCGCGGTCGATCGCCTCGGCGTGGCCGGAGATAACGACCTGCGTCGGATCGTTGTCATTGGCGACTTCGCAGACCTGCCCCTCGGCCGCTGCCTCGGCCAGCGCGGTGGCCTTTTCGATATCGGCACCGAGCAGCGCGGCCATCGCGCCGACGCCGATCGGAACCGCATCCTGCATTGCGATGCCGCGCAGGCGCAGCAGCTTGGCCGTGTCGGTCAGCGAGAATGCCCCGGCGGCGCACAGCGCGCTGTATTCGCCGAGCGAATGGCCCGCGACGCAATCGGCCGTGTCGGCCAGCGTCACGCCGAATTCCTTTTCGAGGACCCGGGCAGTGGCCACCGAATTGGCCATGATCGCCGGCTGCGCATTGGCAGTCATCGTCAGTTCGCTTTCGGGGCCGTCCTTCATCAGCGCGGAAAGCTTCTGCTTGAGCGCTTCGTCGACTTCCTGGAACACTTCGCGCGCATGCGCGCTGGCTTCGGCGAGATCGGCGCCCATGCCGACCTTCTGGCTGCCCTGGCCGGGAAAGATGAATGCAGTCATAAAATCTCCTCGACCGCGCGACTAGGCGCGAGCGCCCCGCGTCTCAAGTCCGAAGGGGACAATCTTGTTGGCAGCATCGTGGCCGATATCCGCCCGGCCGAGGTAGGGNATGCCGCTGCGCCGGCACCAGTCCTGCGCGATGGCNACTTCGTCGGTGCCGAAGGGGCGGTCGTTGACGGGGACATCGCTGATGCGGCCCAGACGCAGGCCCGCGATGCCGCCGAGGTGCTGCGTCACATGAAACAGCAGCCGGTCAATCGCATAGAGATGCTCNGCNACTTCCTCGANCATGACNACATGNCCCNACAGGTCNGGNGCNAGTTCGGTNCCGNCCANCATNGCCAGNGTNGNNAGGTTGAANGCCNCCGCNGGNCGNNNATCGAGNNNNGGTTCNAGNCCNTCNNNNCCGCCCTTGAACCAGTCCAGCGCGCGCTCGATCGCAGCGGCGCCTCCCTCGCGCCGGACGTCACCCGCCAGCGGTCCATGCGCCACGCGGCCGATGCCATGCCTGTACAGCGCGGCGAGCAGGAAGCCGGTGTCNGAATAGCCGAGATAGGACTTGTCCCGCGCTGCCGCGTTCATTTCCGCCACCGNCTGCGGGGCGATGCGGTTCGAACCATAACCGCCCATCGCGAACCACACCGCATCGAATCCGGGATCGTTGGCGCAATCGAGCAAGGCGGCGAGCCGCACNNCGTCGCNGCCGGCGAAATGCCCGTCTTCGGCAAAGCATTGATCGTGNAANTGCAACGACACGTCGCTGCGCCCCGCCACCAGCGNTTCGACCGCNNCNGCNCGTTCGCGCTTCAACCGCTTTCCGGGGGCGCAGATCGCAATTCTGACCATGCGCCCTGCTAGCGTGCTTGTATCGCGCGGCACAACTCAATAGCTGCACGCGCATGAGCGATATGCCCACTCCAGATGAATTGTTCGCCCGCCCCTTNTTCTTCTGCGGGATCGGCGGATCGGGGATGCTGCCGCTGGCGCAGATCCTGAAAGGTCGCGGCTGCACGGTCGAAGGATCGGACCGCAGCCACGATCAGGGCCGCACGCCCGACAAGTTCGCCGCGCTCGAACAACAGGGTTTCACGNTGCATCCGCAGGACGGCAGNGGGATCGTCTCGGNCAAGCAGATCCTCGTCGCCAGCGCCGCGGTGGAAGATACCGTACCCGATGCCAAACGCGCCAAGGAACTGGAGTGCCTGCGGCTGACCCGCGCCGAGCTCAATTCGATCCTCTTCAACACCAGCGGTGCGGGGCTGGCGNTTGCCGGGACCAGCGGNAAGTCGACTGTCACCGGCATGCTCGGCTGGATCCTGCANGCNTGCGGNCGCGANCCNACGATCATGAACGGCGCAGTGATGAAGAACTTCGTCTCGCCCGAACGCCCCTATGCCAGCGCGGTGGTCGGCGGGCAGAGCCTCTATGTCAGCGAAGTCGACGAAAGCGACGGGTCGATCGCGCTGTATCGCCCCGCGGTCGGCGTGCTGCTCAATGTCAGCCTCGACCACAAGAGCATGGAAGAGCTGCGCCAGCTGTTCGGCGATTACCTNTCGCGCAGCCGCATTTCGGTGATCAATGCCGACGATCCCGAAGCGCTGGCGCTGCTGCCGCATGCGAAGGAAGTCGTCACCTTCGGGATCGAGCAGGAAAAGGCGCAGATCGGCGTGGTCCCCGGCTCGGTCGCGGAAGGCCCGATGCGGCAGGCCGCGCTGGTCGTCGACCGGCACGACGGCAGCGAACATCCGTTGATGTTCAACCTGCCCGGGCGGCACAATCTGGCCAACGCGCTGGCGGCAATCGCAGCGGCAGCGGCAGCGGGCATACCGGTCGCCAATGCGGTCGCCGCGCTCGCCGGTTTCGAAGGTCTCGCGCGGCGGTTCGACATCGTCGGCACCAGCCCGTCCGCCATCACCGTGATCGACGATTTCGGCCACAATCCGGAAAAATGCGCCGCCACGCTACGCACGCTCAAGGCGCACCCGGGCCGCGTTCTCGCCTTCTTCCAGCCGCACGGCTACGGGCCCCTGCGCCAGATGGGCGAGGAGCTGGCCCAGACCTTCGCGCATGAACTGGGTGACGAGGACCGCGTGATCCTGTGCGACCCGGTCTATTTCGGCGGCAGTGTCGATCGCAGCGAAGGCAGCGAACGGATTGTGCGGCTGATCGAGCAGGCGGGCGGCCATGCCGAACACATTCCCGAGCGCACGGCGGTGGGCGACAGGCTCGCCGAACTCGCGCAGCCAGGCGACCGGATTGTNATCATGGGCGCGCGCGATGACACGCTGAGCGGATTTGCACGCGACCTGTTCGACCGACTGGCCTAGATCGCGGCGGGGCCNGCGGCCTCACGCGCCACGGCCCGGCGATATCCCTCGCGTGCGGTCAGCCGGTCGCGGTAGTCCCTGAGCGATTGCGGCACGCCCTCGTCCAAGCCCACCCGGCCCGCCAGGATCAGCGCGTAACCGCAGCAGATATCGGCCACGGTAAAGCGATCCGCGCACAAGTAGTCGCGCGTTTCGAGGCGCTGCTCGAGCTTGACGAGGCGCTTCCAGAACCACTTGGCATAGGCCTCGCCCGCCTCGCNCCAGCCCTTNTCCTTCTCGAACAGGGCGAAGCGCATATAGACGGTTTGCGGGAAAGTGATCGTGGCATCGGCGTGGTAGGTGAAATCGAGATAGGCGGGATAATCCATCTCGTCCGGCGCCACGACCAGCGACTGGTCCGCGCCCTTGGTGGCNAGGTAATGCGCGATCGCACAGCTCTCGGTCATGTGCGCCGCGCCATCGACCAGCATGGGTACCGTACCCAGGGGATTGACCTCAAGGTAGTCGGGCGNCTTGAAGCGGGGCGGGAACGGCAACAGCNGCAGGTCAATAGCGACNCCCGCCTCTTCCGCCGCCCAGGTCGCCCGCAGNCCGCGCGANCCCGCGCAGGTGTAGAGGACCGGCGGCTCAGTGGTCGCCATGGGTAATGCCGATCTTGAAGACCTTGTGGATGAGGATCGCCAGCACGAAGCCGAGCGCGAGCCCCGTCAGGGCGGACAGCGCCGCATAGGTTCCCCAGCCGAGGATGCCCGAAAGTCCGCCGGTCNCCGCTTCCACCGTGTGNTGCAGCCCATGCGCCCAATCGGAGGGACCATGGATGCCCAGTTCGTGCAGGCTGTGCAGGATGATGCCGCCGCCGACCCACAGCATCGCGATCGTGCCGATGAAGGACAGCGTGGTCAGCAGATAGGGTACCGAGGTCACCAGAAACTGCCCGAAGGCCTGTGCGGCGGCCGAAGTCTTCTCGCGCAGGTGCAATCCGATATCGTCCAGCTTCACGATCAGCGCGACCGATCCATAGACCACCAGTGTCACGCCGATACCGACGATCGCNAGCACGCCCGCGCGTACGATGAAGTCTTCCGCGGCCACCTCGTTCAGCGTGATCGCCATGATTTCGGCCGAGAGGATCAGATCGGTGCGGATCGCNCCGTTCACCCGCTGTTTCTCGAACGCCGCCGGGTCGGTGATCTCATCCTCCACGGTGACGCCGTGTTTCTGGCCGCCCAGCTTTTCCATCACCTTTTCCGCCCCTTCATAGGACAGGTAGCAGCCGCCAAGGATAAGGATGAAGACGATNGCGCTGGGAAGCAGCCAGCTGAGCAGCAGCGCGCCGGGCAGCAGGATGATGAGCTTGTTCTTCAGGCTGCCCTTGGTGATGTTCCAGATGATCGGCAGTTCGCGCGCGGGGCTGAGGCCCGTGACGTAACTCGGTGTGACCGCCGCATCGTCGATCACGACGCCGGCGGTCTTCGAGCCCGCCCTGCCCGCCGCAACCGTAATATCGTCGACCGAGGCCGCCGCCGCNCGGGCGATGATCGACACGTCGTCTAGCAGGGCTACAAGTCCACCGGGCACGCACTACTCCTTCGTTTTCCAACCAATGCCGCCCTGCCCGCCCGGTTCCACCCTGCCAAGCCCCGAGATTGGCTTGCATTCGTCGCCAATCCCGTTATGTGCGCGCATCCCCTGCCTGTGGGCGGGGATTCGAAGAAAGCCGGAGGGGCCCCGCAATCCCGCGGACAAGCCAGCGATCGGCCACATGTGAAAGGACAAGGGCATGGCTCTATACGAGCATGTTTTCCTGGCGCGACAGGACCTGAGCCAGGCTCAGGTCGACCAGCTCGCCGCCACCGCTACCGAGATTGTCGAGAAGAACGAAGGCAAGGTCACCAAGACGGAGACNTGGGGCCTCAAGAACCTCGCCTACAAGATCGACCGCAACCGCAAGGCGCATTTCGTGATGCTCAACATCGAGGGCCCCGGTGCCGTCGTGGAAGAGCTCGAGCGCCAGACCCGCATCAATGAAGACGTCATCCGCTACATGACCATCCGTGTCGAAGAGCACGAAGAAGGTCCGAGCGTGATGATGCGCAAGAACGAGCGCGATGCGAAGAAGCGCCGCGACCGCGAGGAGCGTAACTGATGGCCCGCCCGTTTTTCCGCCGCCGCAAGTCCTGCCCCTTCTCGGGCAAGAATGCCCCGACGATCGACTACAAGGACGTCCGCCTGCTGCAGGGCTTCATGTCCGAACGTGGCAAGATCGTCCCCAGCCGCATCACCGCCGTCAGCGCGAAGAAGCAGCGTGAACTGGCCAAGGCCATCAAGCGCGCCCGTCACATCGGCCTGCTGCCGTACATCGTGAAGTAAGGGGAATAATCATGGATATCATTCTCCTTCAGAGGATCGAAAAGCTCGGCTCGATCGGTGACGTCGTCACCGTAAAGGACGGCTATGCCCGCAACTTCCTGCTCCCGCAGAAGAAGGCATTGCGCGCCAACGAAGCCAACAAGAAGGTCTTCGAAGCGAACCGCGACCGCCTGGAAAAGGAAAACGCGGAACGTCGCAGCGAAGCCGAAAAGTCCGGCGAGAAGGTCCAGGGCGAAGAAATCGTCCTGATCCGTGCCGCGTCGAACACCGGCCAGCTTTATGGTTCGGTCAACGTGCGCGACATCGCCGCGTCGCTGGCCGAAAAGGGCCACGAGATCGACAAGAAGCAGGTCATCATGGGTGACCCGATCAAGGCGATCGGCATGCATGAAGTCCGCATCGACCTGCACCCCGAGGTCTCGGTCACGATCAAGGCCAACGTCGCCCGCAGCGACGATGAAGCCGAACTGCAGAGCCAGGGTATCGACGTGATGGCGCAGATGTTCGAAGACGAACAGCGCGAGATCGAAGAACAGGCCGAAGCGAACCGGACCGACCCGACGCTCGAACCGGGTGAAATCCCCGCCGACATGCTCGAAGACGGCATCAGCACGCCCGAAGGCATGAGCGAGACCGAAGCCAAGATCGAAGCGACCGCGCCCGAAGGCGAGTAAGCTTCGTCGCTTCGTGCGATCAACAATCAGGGCGCGGCGGCTTCGGTCTCCGCGCCCTTTTTGTAAGAACCGCCTGCGCACCCTATGTGGGTGGGCGACACAAATCCTAAAACAACAAGAGGCAGGAGCAACGCCCATGGAATCCATCGAACAGACGCTCGACCGGCTCGAGAAAATCTACGACGCTGCCGTGGAGCGGCTCCGCGAGGACGTGATCGCCTTCGGCCGCGAACGCGAGATTCCCGCGCCCGAACGGCGCCACGACGGCAGCTATGCCTATCCCGAATTGCGCCTGCGCTTCCGCGGCGGCGATCAGCCTGCCGACCGCAACCGCGCGTTCGGCCGCCTCAATGCGCCCGGGCTGTACACCACCACGGTCACCCGCCCGGAGCTGTTTCGCGACTATCTGCGCGAGCAGCTCGAACTGATCAGCGAGAATTACGAGGTCGAACTCGAAGTCGGTTCCTCGAAACAGGAGATCCCCTTCCCCTATGTCCTCGACGGGGGCGCCGGGGCCGAGCTGGCAGGCGTCGATCCCAACCTGATCGCGCGGCATTTCCCCTCGACCGAACTGGCCGATATCGGCGACGAGCTGGCCGATGGCATCGTGCTCGAAAACGATGACGACCCGATCCCGCTGTCGCTGTTCGACGGGTTGCGAACCGATTTCAGCCTGGCCCGGCTGGCGCATTACACCGGGACCAGCACCGACCACTTCCAGCGCTTCATCCTGTTCACCAATTATCATCGCTATGTCGATGAATTCGTGGACTGGGCGGGCGCGCAGCTGGGCTCCAACGGCTACACCGCACTGGCCGGTGCCGGGGGCATGATGCTTACCGAACAGACCGATAATGCGCGCGCGCAGCTGTCCGACACCGCATGGCGCCGGCACCAGATGCCCGCCTACCACCTCGTCGGCCCCAATCGCGAAGGGATCACGCTGGTCAATATCGGCGTCGGCCCGTCCAACGCCAAGACGATCTGCGATCACCTTGCAGTGCTGCGGCCCGAAGCATGGCTGATGATCGGGCACTGCGGCGGTCTGCGCCCCAGCCAGAAGATCGGCGACTACGTCCTGGCGCATGCCTATCTGCGCGACGACCACGTGCTCGACCCGGTGCTGCCGCCGGAAATCCCGCTTCCCGCGATCGCCGAAGTGCAGCAGGCGCTGGCGGGTGCGGCCGAAGCGGTTTCGGGCGAACATGGTGCCGATCTCAAGAAGCGGATGCGCACCGGTACGGTGGTCACGACCGACGATCGCAATTGGGAACTGCGCTTCACGCAGTCGGCCAAGCGCATGAGCCTGAGCCGCGCGGTCGGCGTGGATATGGAAAGCGCCACCATCGCGGGCCAGGGTTATCGCTTCCGCGTCCCCTACGGCACCTTGCTGTGCGTTTCGGACAAGCCCCTGCATGGCGAGATCAAGCTGCCCGGACAGGCCAATGCCTTCTACGAAGAGGCGATTGCCGCACATCTCCAGATCGGGGTCAATGCCTGCAAGCGGCTGCGCGAAGAAGGCCCCCGCCTCCACAGCCGCAAGCTGCGCGCGTTCAACGAGCCGCCGTTCAGATAGGCCCTTGGGAAAATCGCGGCATCAAGGTTAACGGCTTGGGGAGGATTTGCTGCCACCAGCCATCGCGATGCATATCGCGAAGCCCGAATCCAAGCCGAAGCCGCGCCGATTGCTGGGATTGTCCCAGGCTGTAATCGCGATCGGCGCGGTCGGCGGCCTGCTGCTGGCGCCGCCGGCTTTCGGCCAATTGGCATTCTACCCCATATCTCCTGCGGCGGACCGGGCCTTGCCCGGAATCGTGTTTCAGGACGGGCGGCGCGCAGTCGCCCGCACCGCGCTGGGCGGTGGTTATGTGATGCAGGGCGCACGTCCGCCGCTTTTCGAGCTTCTCTTCGAGCACGGCATCCTCGTTCTCGCCGTTCCGCGGGGCGGCTGCACCGGAGCAATCAGTGGATCATAACGAAATCAACGCGCTGCGCACCAAAGGCGTGATAGGAATTGCGATCGCGGGCTGGGCTGCATCGCTGAGCCTTGCCGCACTGATCCCGGCGATGGGCACGCAGGCCTTCCATGCACTCGCCGCGAGCGTCTTGCTGAACCTGCTGCCGACGATCGCGGCCTGGCAACGCCGCTACGACAGCGCGGCTCGCATGGCGGTTGCGCTCATGGCCGCGCTGCAGCCTGCGCTCATGCTCTACGCGCTGCGCGGTGCCCCGTGGCAGATCGACATGCATATGTATTTCTTCGTCGCCATCGCGACGCTGACAATCCTGTGCGATGTCCGGCCGATCCTGCTCGCTGCGGCGACCGTCGCCCTGCACCACCTCATCCTGTCGATTGCCGCGCCCAGCTGGGTCTTTTCCGGTGGCGGAGGTGTGAACCGGGTGTTCATCCACGCGCTGGCCGTGGTGCTGGAAGCAGGCGTATTGTGCTATATTGCCACTACGCTCAATTCGCTGATCACGCGCATCGGTTCTGCGCTGGCGGAAAGCGAACAGGCCACGCGGTCTGCCGAAGAGGCGCTCCGCCTTGCCGATTCAGAGCGCGCCGAACGCAGCCGGCTGGAAAGCAACCTCGCCGCCCGTCGGCGCGAAGACATGCTGCGGATCGCGGCCGATTTCGAGAGCTCGGTTTCCGAAGTCACGATGGCGGTGGCCAAGAGCGCCCGCGCGCTCGACGAGGTGATGCACTCGCTGGACGAGAATGCGCGCGACACCGGCCAGCAGGCAGGCGAAGTCGCCGCGGCGGCCTCGCAGGTATCCAATGCCATCGATGCGGTGGCCGGCAGCGTTACCGAATTGTCCCGTTCGATCGGCAACATCGCAGTGACCGCCGGTCGCCAGGACGAGCTCGCCAGCGAGGCAGGAACGCGCACCGAAACCGGCGGCGACGCGGTCCGATCGCTTGCCAACCAGTCGAAGACCATCGGCGATGCGACGCGTTCGATCGCGGAAATTGCCGAAATGACCAATTTGCTCGCGCTCAATGCCACGATCGAGGCTGCCAGCGCAGGGGATGCCGGCAAGGGTTTCGCCGTGGTGGCGCAGGAGGTCAAGCAGCTCGCCGCGCAGGCCGCACGTGCCACGCGCGAGATCGAGGACCTGCTCTCGGGCATCAGCAAGGGCACCGGCGAAGCTGAGAACAGCTTCGGCAAGCTCAGCGGGGCAATCGCCGAACTCGCCAGATCGGCGATGACGGTGCGCAGCGATGTCGACAACCAGCGGGCGGCGACCTCCAGCATCGAACAGACCATGGGTGACACCGCTGCGGGCACCGAACAGATGGCCCACAACAGCGCCGTCCTGGCGAACCGCGCAAGCACCACCCAGAAGCTGTCCGGCGATGCCCGGCAGAACGTGAAGGCGCTGCTCGAGACCATCCATTCGCTCGAGCGATCGGCGGGCGACTTCGTTGCCAGTATCAAGGCCGCCTGATCGACGGCCGTGACGGCGATGCCATTCTTCGATAGCCTGCTGTCGGGGAGGACATTGATCGCATGACCACAACAACCAATCGCTCGCGCTCGGTCGCGGGCCGGGTCGCCATCGTCACCGGGGCCGCCAGCGGCATGGGCCGCGCAACCGCGACGCTGCTGGCAAAGGAAGGCGCGCGCGTCGCGGTGACCGATCTCGATATCGCCGGATGCCAAACCGTGGCGGCAGCGTGCGGGGACGGCGCGCGCGCCTATGCGCTCGACGTATCGGACGCGGATGCGATTGCGCAGGTCGTGGCGCAGGTCGCAGCGGATTTCGGCGGAATCGACATACTCGTCAACAATGCCGGCATCTCGAGCTTCTGCGCACTCGAAGACGATGCCTATGAGGAGACCTGGCACCGCGCACTGGCCGTGATGCTGACCGCGCAGCAGCGCATGGTTCGCGCCGCGCTCCCGCATCTGCGGAAAAGCGATGCCGCGCGGATCGTCAACGTCGCCAGCACCGAAGGTCTCGGTGCGACGCCCGGCGACACGCCCTATGTCGCGGCCAAGTCGGGCGTGGTCGGCCTTACCCGCGGGCTGGCGGTCGATCTCGGTCCCGAAGCCATCACGGTAAACTGCATCTGTCCCGGGCCGATCCGCACCGCGATGACCGATGCAGTGCCCGACGAACACAAGGTGATCTATGCCAAGCGGCGGACGGCACTGAAGCGCTATGGCGACCCGGAAGAAGTCGCGCATGTGACGCTATCGCTCGTACTCCCCGCGGCGAGCTACATTACCGGCGCGGTGATCCCGGTGGACGGCGGGCTGATGGCGCGCAATGCGTGACGAATAAACCGGCTGACACGTCGTGCGCCTCGGGCGTCCGCTACCCCGATGCCGCCGAGCCTGAAGGATCGACCTTCGGCCCTGCGCGTATGCAATAGGCCAGCACCTACGCCGCGCGCCCGCCCGTTCAGGATCATCCCATGTCTCGGCCCGAAAGCATCAACATCGATTTCCAATCTCAGCGCATCGCCGGAATGCGCTATCCGGCGCCGCGCCCGAACGGAGCGAAGGTCCTCTTGAACCACGGTTTCGGAGTCACCCGCACGGGCATCGGCCGGGCGTTTGTCGATCTCGCACGAGGTCTGACCAATTCGGGTTGCACGGTCTTCGCCTTCGACCGTCTCGGCCATGGCGAAAGCAATGGCCGCTTTCTGGATGTCTCCGTGCCGGACGAACTCGACCAGCTATCCGCCATGCTCGATCACGTGCTCGCGGACGGNAATGGNCCGGTGCACCTTGTCGGNCATTCGCTTGGCGGNATGGAATCGGCATGCCTGGCTGCGCGGCGTCCGGGCGATCTCGCAAGTCTGACGCTCTGGGCTGCCGCGGCGGTTTTCGTCGATGATGTGCGTAGCGGCCAGATCCAGGGCAAGTCGCTGGACNCGCTTCGCGATACGGGCNTGTTCGATTTCAAGGGCCAGGCGCTCGGCCCGCGCTTCGTCGAGACGGCAGAGGCATTCGACCCTTTCGCAGAGCTAGGCGCTTTTACTGGCAAGGTGTTCGTCCACCAGGGCGAAGCGGACGAGGTCGTGCCGTTCGAATATGCGCAGAAATACGCCGATATCTGGTCGGAGAACGCAGTCCTGTACCGCTATCCCGATGCCGACCACGGGTGGAACCGTCTGCCGGATCGGGCGCTGCTGCTGCAGCGTACGCAAGCGGACATCGCTGGCTTGGCGGACACCGGGACAGAGCACTGACAGTGCCTCGGCCGAGCGAGGGCAATTTCAGACCGGCCGTCGCCGTGCGCTGACCATTCGCGATCAGCGCAAGTGCTGGCGTCAGCCCCGCCCCTTTGTCTTGGTCTTGCCGTCGCGCGCGCTTTTCTCGATGAACTCGATCACCAGCCCGGCAATATCCTTGCCGGTCGCCTTCTCGATCCCCTCGAGGCCGGGCGAGGAATTGACTTCCATGATGACCGGCCCGTGGTTGCTGCGCAGCATGTCGACACCGCACACGTTGAGGCCCATGCGATTGGCGGCGCGCACCGCGGTCGAGCGTTCTTCGGGCGTGATCTTGATGAGCTCGGCGCTGCCGCCGCGGTGCAGGTTGCTGCGGAAGTCGTCCGCCGCGCCGGTGCGCTTCATCGCCGCGACCACCTTGCCGCCGACCACCAGCGCGCGAATGTCGGTGCCGCCCGCTTCCTTGATGAATTCCTGCACGAGGATGTTGACGTTGGCGCCGCGGAACGCCTCGATCACCGATTTGGCCGATGACATCGTTTCGGCGAGGACGACACCGATGCCCTGCGTGCCTTCCAGCAGCTTGATCACCACCGGCGGCCCCTTGACCGCCTTGATGATCTCCTCCGCCGCCTTGGGGTCGTTGGCATAGGCGGTCAGCGGCAGGCCCAGCCCGTGTTTGGCGAGGATCTGCATGCTGCGCAGCTTGTCGCGGCTGCGCCCGATCGCCACGCTTTCGTTGAGCGGCCAGCAGCCGCGCATCTCGAACTGGCGCAGGATCGCGAGGCCGTAATTGGTGATCGACGCACCGATCCGCGGGATCACCGCATCGTAACCGATGCACGGTTCGCCATTGTAGAAGACTTCGGGCTTGTGACTGGCGATATGCACCGTGCAGCGCAGGGTGTTGAGGATATCGAGCTGGTGCCCGCGATCCTCGGCGGCCTGCTGCAGGCGCTGGTGCGAATAGAGATTGGGATTGCGCGCCAGCATCGCGATTTTCATGGTTTGTGGCCTTTCTTGACCTTCATTTCGGGCGTTTGCAGCCACGAATAGCCGCTGTCCACTACGAACCGGCGGCGCAGCGACGAACGCCCGATCAGCATCGGGAAACGCATGTCGCGCCGGTCGGCGAGGCTGAGTTCGGCGCGAAACTCGACGTCGCCGATCTTCAGCGGGGTCTTGATAACATAGCGGCGCTGCGTTTCGCCATTCGAACTGGTGATGCCGCGGATATCGACATGCACCGCCTCGCACACCTGCCGCACGTGCTGCCGTTCGAAATCGACCGCGAAACGCACGTATTTCTCGCCGTCCCGCTCGAATTCGGCGAGCACGGTTCCATGCAGCGAGGATGTCCGCGCGCCGGTATCGATCTTGGCCGGAACGGAATGCAGGCCGAGCTCGGGCAGATGAACCAGCTCGCGCCAGCCGATCGGCGGCAGGGGCTTGCGGTTCGCGCTCATTCGATGATGGCGATGCCGTCGCCGCCCCCGGCACCGGGCAGGCGGCGCAGCACGCGGCCGCTGGCGAAGTCGACCTCGGCAATGGTGTTCGCGGTGGTTTCGGCGACGTAGATCCGCTCGCCATCGGGGGAGAACAGGATCGTGACCTGCGTCCGAGCCTCGGCCTCGGCAGGGCTCGACACTGCAATGCTGCGGACCAGTTCGCCTGTGGCGGTATCGATCACGCTCAGCCCGCCATCGGCAAGATCGGAGGTGACCGCGTAATCGCCCTGCGGCCTGACGACGATCCGCAGGGGGAAGGCGCCGGTTTCGATCCGTTGCCGTATCGCCAGCGTCTCGGGATCGAGCCTGAACGCGGCATCCGAACCGCGCGCCGAAACCCACAGCGTTTCGCCATCATCCGCCAGCGCAATGCCCTCGGGTTCCTCGCCCACTTCGACCGAACGCGGGGCCCGCCGGGTCTTGAGGTCGATCAGGCTGACCGTGCGCGAACCCAGGTTGGTGGTCCAGGCATGGCGGCCATCCGGCGCGACCGCCAGCATATGCGTGCCATCCTGCCCCGAACCATATTCGAATGCCTCCGCCGCACCGAGCGGATCGCGAATCCAGAAAATCGAGCGGCGCCCCTCCGCCGTGGCATAGATATCGCCATTGGCATGCCACACGATCCCGTGCGGCCGCGCGCCCTCGCCCAGATTCACGCTGGCGACCTTGCCGAGGTCCGACGTCCGGAAGATATCGACCGTGCGACCGCCATAGCAGGCAAGCGCGAGATGGCTTTCGTCGGGCGACGTGGCGAGTTCGTGCGGATTGGCGCAGCTGGCAACCCTCGCGACGGTTTCGCCCGATGCCAGCTCCACCTTCGTCAGCGTGTTGCCGAACTTGCCCGCCACGAACAGCGCCCCCTCGACCGGCTGTCCGGATATCGGCGCGCGGGCATCGCCGCTTGGCGCCATGGGGGCGCAAGCGGCGATCAGCGGAAGCGCCAGCAGCAGCGGGAGGCGGCTTACCATCCTTCGGTCTGGCCGGCGTTCTGTTCGTCGAGCCACGCCTTCAGCGGAGCGAAGTACTCGACCATTGCCGTGCCGCTCATCTGCCGCTCGCCGGTGAAGGCCTCGAGCGCATCGGGCCACGGCTTGCTGGCGCCCATTTCGAGCATGGCGGCGAGGTTCTTGCCGACTTCCTCATTGCCGTAGAACGAGCAGCGGTGCAGCGGCCCTTCCCAGCCGGCCTGGTCGCAGGCGGCCTTGAAGAACTGGAACTGCAGGATCCGCGCAAGGAAATAGCGCGTGTAAGGCACGTTGCCGGGGATGTGGTACTTCGCGCCGGCGTCGAACCCGCTTTCATCGCGCTCCACCGGCGGGACGATCCCCTGGTATTCGAGCCGCAAATCGTTCCACCCCTTGTTCAGCTGGTCGGCCGGGATAGTGCCGTCGAACAGCTGCCAGCGATAACGGTCGACCATCAGGCCGAAAGGCAGGAAGGCGACCTTGTCCATCGCCTGTCGCAGCAGCAGGCCGATATCCTTGTCCGCGCTGGGTACGTCTGCCTCGTCAAGCATGTCGATCTGGACGAGATATTCGGGCGTGATCGACAATGCGATCATGTCGCCGATCGCCTCGTGGAAGCCATCGTTGGCGCCGTTGAGGTGCAGGTAGTCCTGCTGGTTGTAGGCGCGCTGGTAGTAATTGTGGCCCAGCTCGTGATGGATGGTCACGAAATCGTCGGCGTTCTTCTTGATGCACATCTTGATGCGCAGATCGTCGACATTGTCGACGTCCCAGGCGCTGGCATGGCACACCACCTCGCGGTCACGCGGTTTGACGAACTGGCTGCGCTCCCAAAACGTGTCCGGCAGCGGTTCGAAGCCGAGCGAGGAGAAGAACCCTTCGCCGGTCCGCACCATCTGGATCTCGTCGAGCCCCTTGGCCGCGATCAGGTCGGTCAGATCGTANCCGATGTCGCCGGCACCCTCGGGCGCNACCAGCGGATAGATGTTGCCCCATTCCTGCGCCCACATATTGCCGAGCAGGTCGGCGCGGATCGGGCCGTCGGCGGGCTGCACTTCGGCGCCGTACTTGGCGTTGAGCTTGCCCCGGACATAGGTGTGCAGCGCCATGTAGAGCGGCTTCACTTCCTGCCACATGCGCTCGGTCTCGGCGGCGAACTGGTCTGGGTCCATGTCGTAGTTCGAACGCCACATCGCGCCCAGGTCGGCAAAGCCGAGTTCCTTCGAGCCTTCGTTGGCGATGGCGATCATGCGCTGGTAATCCTCGCGCATGGGCGCACCGACATTGTCGTGCCAGCTGGTCCACATTTCGGCGAGTTCGGCGGGCGTGCGCTCGAGATTGCCCATCTCGGCCTCGATATCGCTGCCGTTGATCTCCTCGCCGCCGAGCATGCCCTTGCCCTGCCCGTACTGGCTGTTGAGCTTGGTGGCGATTTCGTTGAGCTCGGTCGCGGCGCCGTCGCGGACGGGCGCGGGCATGACGATGCCGTTGCGCAGGATGTCGAGCTTGCGGGCGACTTCGGGGTCAAGCCCCGCGACCTGCGCATAGCGCGCGGCCTCGTTCGCGTACCGAACCGACTTTTCCGTCGCCTGCGCGCCGTATTTGGCTGCCAGCTGGTTGCTGTCATGCACGATATAGGTCGAATTGAGCCACAGCACCCGGCCGTATTCGACCGAGAAATCGAACATGTCCTGTTCGACCATCGCCACCCAGTCGGCGGCGCCCTGCGGGGTCATCGGGAAAGCGGCAGCTGCGGCTGCGGGCGTTTCCGCATGGTCATCGGCCATGGCCGGCGTAGCGAGCGAGACGGCAAGCGCGGAGAGCGCGACGGTTGCGAATTTCATGCGGGTCCTCTCAGGATCGGGTAATCTGGTTGCACGTGCTACCGGATTGCACCTGCCGCGCAGCTTAATCAAGCGGTTGGCGCAGCAAACCGGCGGATGAGCCATGCCGCGATTACGCCGAGGAAGGTCACGACCCACGCCGCGACCTTGACCGGACGCACCGTCGCCGCGATACCCGCCAACTGGTCTGACCCCGCATCGCGCAGCAATTGGGCCAGCTGCAGCAGCGTTTCGGTATAATCGGTCAGCACGAATACCAGCGCCGCGGCTGCGACGACCGCGCCGATCGTCCGCACCGTGCCACCCATGCGCATGAAACTGCGGCCGGCGATCCAGCTGCCTGCGCCATATATGCCGATAAAGACCAGATCGCCGAACATTGCGAAGACGGCCAGCGGACGCACGCCGCCCGCATGCCACTGTGCCTGGATGGCATCGACCCGTGCAGCAGTGCCGGCCGCCTGGTGTTCGGCAATGCCCAGCGTCACATCGTCGGGCGCGGTCACCGCCAGGCTCAACGCAACGACGACGGCGAAGGCCAGCAGGCCCCACAGCCACCAGGACAGCGCAGGCGCGGGTCTGCCTATGCCTGCGCTCCCAGCCAGTCGGCGATCGCCTGCCCGAGGTCGGGCTTGGTGACGCTGCTCATATGCGTGCCCGGCACTTCGGCGAAATCCGCATCGGGCAGGCGCTTCGCCAGATCGGCGGCCGAGCCATTGTCGCGGTCCTCGTCACCGCACACGACCAGCGTGGGCATGGTGATATTGTCGAGCAAGGCGAGATCGAGATCGGGCATGGTGTCGAGCAGCAGCCGCGCCGCGACCCGGTCGACCCCTTGCGACTTGAGGAACTGCATTGAGAAATAGTCAGGATCGCCCTTGGGAATGGCATCGAACTCGTCGATCACGCGGCGGAACTTGGCGGCGCGGCGCTGCCATTCGCCCAGCCCCGCGGTCCCCATCCCGCCGATGACCAGATGCGCAGGCGTCAACACGCCGTGCGCCGCGCCGTGCAGCGATGTGCGCGCGCCGAGCGAGAACCCGCCGAGGTCGTAATCGTCGAGCCCGAGATGATCGACCAGCGCGGCCACGTCGCGCACCAGCACATTGCTCGGATAGCTGTCGGCATCATGCGGCGCCGCGCTGTCGCCATGCACGCGGAAATCGAGCATCAACACTTCGAACCCCTGCGCGGCGATCGCCTCGTGATGCCCCCATTTGATCCAGTTCATCTGCGCGCTGGAAAACAGGCCGTGCAGGAGGACGAATGGCCGCCCCCTCCCATGCCGATGCAGCGCCAGCCGCGTGCCGTCGAAACTGTCGAAGAATTCGGTGGTCATCGCTTCGCCAGCCCCTGCTGTTCCATCCGCCAGCGCGCCATTTCTATACGGTCCTGGCCAAAGAACGGTTCGCCCTCGAACACCAGCGTCGGCACGCCCCAATGACCCGAGGCCTCGAGTGCATCCTGGTTGGCAGCGATTTCGGCGTCGAGCGTGTCTTCCTCGGCGGCCACCTCGCGATCGATCTCCGCCGCGTTGAGCGCGGCGCGGGTCAGCGCGCCGGCGAGGTGGTCGCCCTCGTGCCAGTTTTCCTGCCCGCCCCAGATCAACTGACCCGCCTCATGCGCGAAGACGAGGCCCCTGCCCCTTCGTGCCGCGGCCTGCCCCATCCGCGTGACGCGGCGGATATAGGGCTGCTCGGCGGCGATCTTGCGTGTGGCGGCATCCTGCACGATCGGATCGGGGCGCGGCGGGCCGAAGGGAATGCCGTGAAACTGCGCCACGCGCATCATGTCGCGCAGCGTATAGGCCAGCCAGTTGGGATGGTTGCGCTCGAAAAAGTCGGGTTCGCGGATTGCCAGCGGCCAGACGGGACGAAGCGCGATGTCGAGATCGTATTCCTCGGCCATGGCGCGGTACCGGCCGACCGAAAGATAGCTGTAGGGCGAACGGAAGCTGAAATAGAGCTCTGCGGTCAGGGTCATGCAGGGACTTATACATCTCCGTCGTCCCAGCGAAAGCCGGGTCCGCTGTCGGTGTTGCGGCAGGTGGAACAATATCCCGGCTCAAGCCGGGATGACGTTCAACGGAAGAAGCAGCTAATTCCGGCCTGCAGCGCGTCGATCGATCGATCGGGCGCGGCGAAGCCGGTGATCGTGCCGTAATCGCCCGTCGTGTACTGGAACTCGCCCTCCAGCGTGGTGTCGAGCTGCTGTACCTGCCGCTCGTCCTGCAATGCGTCCAAGGTCGTCACACCGGGGGCGATGCCATCCGCGGTAACCACGCCTTCGCCGGCGCGGACGAACCAGCCGGCGAAGCTGCCGTCGAGATAGGCGATCTGCAGCGGACCGAACTGGCTGAAATCCATCGGCCCTGCGCCGCATTCTTCATTGCGCGACTTTGCGGGCGCTGCGCCGAACGCTTGTTCGGCCAGGGCATCGACCTCGGCACGCGGTGTGCTGAAGCCGAGCGTTTCGCCGCCCGCCGAAAGCCCGTCGGCGTTCACCACGATCCGCGCCTGTACGATGCGCTGCTGCGCGGCATCGCCCTGCTCGCCCACTTCCGCGGCGGGCTGGTCCGGCGCCGAACCGCATCCCGCCAGAGCCAGCGGGAGCGCAAGCAGCAGGGCGTTGCGGATCATCCCTTCTTGAGGCATTCGCGGCCGAGGAGCTCGGCGATCTGCACCGCATTGAGCGCGGCGCCCTTGCGCAGATTGTCGGAGACGCACCACAGCGTGATGCCATTGTCGACCGTCGGGTCGTCGCGCACGCGGCTGATGTAGGTCGCGCTGTCGCCCGCTGCTTCGACCGGAGTGACGTATCCCTCGTCCTCGCGCTTGTCGACGAGCATGATGCCGGGGGCCTCGCGCANGATNTCCTGCGCCTGTTCGGCCGACAGTTCGTCCTCGAACTCGATATTCACCGCCTCGGCGTGGCCGACGAACACNGGCACCCGCACGCAGGTCGCGTTGAGCTTGATCTTGGAGTCGAGGATCTTCTTGGTCTCGACCACCATCTTCCATTCTTCCTTGGTNGAACCATCGTCCATGAAGACATCGATATGCGGGATGACGTTGAAGGCGATCTGCTTGGTGAACTTCACCGGCTCGATCGAATCCCCGACGAAGATCGCGCGGCTCTGCTGGAACAGCTCGTCCATCCCCGCCTTGCCCGCGCCCGAAACCGACTGGTAAGTCGAGACCACCACGCGCTTGATCCGCGCNGCCCTGTGCAGCGGCGCAAGCGCCACCACCAGCTGCGCGGTCGAGCAGTTGGGATTGGCNATGATGTTGCGCTTGGCATAATCGTGGATCGCCTCGGGGTTCACCTCGGGCACGATCAGCGGCACATCGGGATCCATGCGGTAGAGCGAGCTGTTGTCGATCACGACGCAGCCGGCCGCCGCCGCCTTGGGCGCATATTCCTTGGCCGGTCCGCTGCCCGCGGAAAACAGCGCGATGTCCCAGCCGGCCCAGTCGAAATGCTCGATGTTCTTGCATTTGAGCATCTTGCCCGTGTCGCCGAATTCGACTTCGGTGCCCTGCGAGCGGCTGCTGGCAACCGCTGCCACCTCGTCNCAGGGGAAGCCGCGTTCTGCCAGGACCTGCATCATTTCCCGGCCGACATTCCCGGTCGCACCGACCACGGCAACACGATAACCCAAATTACATCTCCAGTATTTCTGTGTCGCCGAGATAGCGATTAGCTGCGCCCCCGCAAGCGCACATACGTTTGCGCACCCTAAAGCCTCACTCGGGCGGGGTTACACCATGGCTCTCAAGGAAGCGGAACACGGTGTTGTAGCGATGCGGTGAGATCTGTTCGCCCGAAACGCGGTGGGTGTATCCGGGATAGAGCATCATCTCGAACGGCACATTGGCTTCCTGCATCGCGGAGATGATCTCGGTCGCGTTTTCGAACACCACATTGTCATCGGCCATGCCGTGGATGATCAGCAGCGGATCGCTTATCTTCGTCGCATCGGGAATCGCGCTGGCGGCATCATAGGCTGCGCCGTCGTCCTGCGGCGTGCCCATGTAACGCTCGGTATAATGCGTGTCGTAGAGCTCCCAGCGGGTCACCGGCGCGCCGCTGATGCCCGCGGCGTAGAGACCCGGGTCGGCCTGCAACTGCTTGAGCGTCATGTAGCCGCCATAGGACCAGCCATCCACGGCGATCTTGTCCGGATCGACGAAGTCGAGCGTCCTGAGATACTCCGCCCCGGCCTTCTGGTCGCGCACTTCGACCCCGCCCATCGCCCGGTAGATCGGCTGTTCGAAGGCAACCCCGCGATAATTGCTGCCGCGGTTGTCTAGCGCGAACCAGATATAGCCCCTGTCGACGATGGCCTGGGGCAACGCGCCGTTCCAGCCTCGATTGACGATCTGCGGGCCCGGCCCGCTGTAGTGATAGTAATAGACTGGATAGCGCTTGCCCGGCTCCATTTCGGGCGTGATCATTTCCCAGTGCAGCGGCGTGCCGTCCTCGGCTGGGATCGTGCCGTATTGCGTCGGCCGGTGGCTGGCGAGGTAGGGCGCGTAGGGATGATCCGCATCGAGCGCGTTCTCCTCGATCCATGCGAGGCGCTGCCCGTCCTGGTCGGCAATGTAGCTCTGCGGCGGCGTGTCGTCGTTCGAGCGGATGATGACGAGCGTCTGCCCCTTCCCGTCCATCGTCGCCGTATGGGTGAAGCCGCTTTCGGTCAGCTGCACCGGTTGCGCGGACGGATCGCCGTAGTCGAGCGCATAGATATGCTGTTCGAGCGGGTCCTCTTCGCTCGTGGCGAGATAGAACAGGCGCTCCGCTGCTTGGTCCACACCCACCAGCTTGGTGACGACGAATGACCCGGGCGTCAGCTGGCGTGCATCCTTCCAGCCATCGTCGGCAGAATAGAGATAGAGGTGACCGAAGCCGTCGCGCTCGGACCACCAGACCAGGCTGCCATCCTGGAGCAGCTTGTAGTCGTCACCAAGATTGATCCAGTAATCCGCAACCGCGGCCTTTTCGGTGAAGACCGGCGACAGCGCGCCCGTCTCCGGATCGACCCGGAGCATGTCGAGCACGGTCTGCTCGCGGTTCTGGCGCTGGACGTAGAGCGCGCTGCCATCGGGCGCCCAGTCCACGCGGGCGAGGTAGAAATCGGTCGGATCGCCTTCGGTATAGATTCCCGGCTCCTGATGCGCGGCGAGATCGACCTTCACCCGGTTCTCACCGTCGGGATCCATCACATAGAGTTCGACATCGGCGTTTTCGCTGCCCGCGACCGGATAGCGCTGGTCGAACACCCTGGTGCCCGTCGCGCCGATCGCCGCCCGCGTCACGATGCCGACCATGCTCTCGTCGAAGCGCTCGACCGCGATGCGCCGGTCGTCGGGGCTCCACCAATAGCCGGTCATCCGGCCCATTTCCTCCTGCGCGACGAACTCGGCCTCGCCCCAGCGTACCGCCTCGCCCTCGCGCGGCGTGATCGGTGCGGTCTCGCCCCCCGTCTCGCCGACCCACAGCTGGCGATCGCGGACGAAGGAAACGTGGCTGCCCGTATTGCTGAGCGCGGGATTGAGTTCGCTTTCCTCGGTATCGGTCAGCCGTACCACTTCCCCGCCCACTCGCGCGAGGTAGAGATCGCCATCGAGCGGGACCAGCACGCCGGTGCCATCCTCGGTCCACTGATAGTCGATGATGCCCTTCAGGCTGCCGACCCGCGCGCGCTCGCGCTGCATCTTCTCCTCCTCGGACAGTTCGCGGCCCGAACCCAGCACCTCGCTGTCGACCAGCATCGCCCATTCGCCCGCATTGCGGTCATAGGCCCACAGATCGTAGCGTTCGCGGTCGTCGGCGCGATTGCGCAACACGGTAAGATAACGCCCGTCGGGGGACAGCTTCACCTTGCGCGGCGTCGGCCCGTCGAGGCCGGGCGAGGCGAAAACACGCTCGAAGGTCAGGTCCATGGGCGCGGTCTCCGTAGTGGTCTGGGCATTGGCCGGGGCAGACAGGCAGGTGCCGAACGCCAGCGCGGCGGCAAGGGACATGGCTTTCATAGGTTCTCCCCAAGGATCGATCGACTGCTTCCTCGCAACGCGGTGGCGCGATTGCAAGCACCGGGCCCGCGCCATGCCCCGCCGGCCCGGTGAAGGCTCGTGCTCCCTCTCCCGGCAACTGCGGCGCAAGATGCAAAAAGGGCGGTCTCCCCGAAGGAAAACCGCCCCAAGATTCTCGCGAAGAGAACTGCTGTTTGCGCTTACGCCTTGGGCGCGTTGTCGCGGCGTTCCGCGATACGCGCGCGCTTGCCGGTGCGGCCGCGCAGGTAATAGAGCTTGGCACGACGCACGATGCCGCGACGCACCACGGTGATGCTGTCGATGATCGGCGAGTAGAGCGGGAACACGCGCTCCACACCTTCGCCGAACGACATCTTGCGCACGGTGAAGTTGCTGCCCATGCCGCGGTTCGAGCGGGCAATGACAACGCCTTCGAAATTCTGGACACGTTCACGGTTGCCTTCGACAACGCGGACGCCGACGCGCACGGTGTCACCGGCGCGGAATTCGGGGATTTCCTTCCCGAGGTTCTCGATAGCTTCCGCTTCGAGCTGCTGAATGAGGTTCATCGAACCGTATCCTTAGTCTTTTCGCCGCGCGCCAGAGGCAGGTCGGTCCCGAGCGTCACAGTAACGCTCCCAAAGGTCCGGCCTGCGTAACCGAGTATCATCTTCGCTCCTTGCCTTGCGCCAAGCAGCGATCTTCGCATGATCCCCCGATCGCAGCACTTCAGGGATCGTGCGCCCTTCCCATTGCTGAGGTCGGGTATATTGCGGGTATTCGATGAGCCCGTTCTCGTAGGACTCCTCGACTCCGCTATCGGGCGCGCCCATTACGCCGGGAAGCAGGCGAATGCAAGCGTCGAGAATGGCCAGCGCAGCGGTCTCGCCGCCCGACAGGACGATATCGGCGAGGCTGACCTGCTCGATCTGCGGATAGGCCTCGAAAATGCGTTCGTCGAACCCTTCGAAACGGCCGCACAAGATGGCCACGCCGGGGCCCTGCGCGATGGCGCGGATGCGCGCCTGCGATATCGGCTTGCCGCGCGGCGTCATGGCAAGGATCGGCCGCCCCTCGCCCACGCTGGCGATCGCCGCGCCGAGCACATCGGGTTTGAGCACCATCCCCGCGCCGCCGCCCGCGGGCGTATCGTCGACGGTGCGGTGCTTGTCCGTGGCGAAATCGCGGATCTGCACGGTGTCGCACGACCAGTCGCCGCGCTCGAGCGCGCGCCCGGCAAGGCTGACCCCCAGCGGACCGGGGAACATCTCGGGATAGAGCGTGAGAATGGTGGCTGCAAAACCCATGCCGCGCGCCCTAGCCGCCAATCGGCAGCAGCGCCATAGCCGGCCGCGGGGATCAGCCGATCGGCAGGCGATCCTCTGCAGGCGCAGCGCGCCCGGCGGCAGGCAAGGCTTTCGCGGCCATTACCGACGCGGCGATACCCAGCACGACCAGTCCGCCGCCCGCGGCGAGGTCCGCGCCATGCAGCGTCACGCTGTCGGCCTCGGTCAGCTTCATCCCGAGCACCGCGGCAAGCGGCGCGATGCCCGCGAAAGCATGGCGCAGCCGCGGCCCGATCGAAGGCGACACCCTGCCGACACCTGCACCGAGCCCGGCGGCCAACGCTGCGTAAGCGCCGGCGAGGAAAACCATATTTTCGATCATCGTTTGCAATCCCCCTTGCCGAAGGTCCTGCCATGCCGACGTGTGCATGCAAAAGCGCGGACCGGTCCGGCGGCCATTCTGCCTCGGCGAACGGCACCCATCGGCGCGTGGTGCGTAGTCCTGCCATGAATGTCGACGATTGCATCATCGTGGGTGCGGGGCCCGCCGGGCTGACCGCCGCGATCTATCTGGCGCGCTATCACCTTTCGATCCGCATGTTCGATTGCGGTACGAGCCGGGCGAGCTGGATCCCCACCAGCCACAATCACGCGGGTTTTCCCGACGGGATCAACGGCAACGAACTGCTCGAACGCATGCGCGACCAGGCGGCTCGCCACGGCGCGCTGCGCGAACCCCGCCGCGTGACCGACCTGCGGCGCGATGGCGACCAGTTCATCGTGCGCTGCGACGACGAGGACTTCCGCGCGCGCACCGTCCTGCTGGCGACCGGCGTGGTCAACAACCGGCCGGAAGGGATGGACGACCAGTTCCACGCCGAAGCGCTCGGCCGCGGGCTGCTGCGCTATTGCCCGGTCTGCGATGGCTACGAAGTGACCGACAAGCGCGTGGCGGTGATCGGCACCGCCGACCATGGCACCGCCGAAGCGCAGTTCATCCGCACCTATACGGCCGACCTTACGCTGGTATCACCGCACGGCGACCACGACCTGTCCGCACAGTGTTCGCAGGCGCTGGACGAGGCGGGGATCGCCCGGGTGGCGGGCCCGTGCAGCGGCTATGCGATCGAGAATGGCCGGATCGCCTTCGACACTGGCGCGGGCCGCATGGCCTTCGACAGCATCTATCCCGCGCTTGGATCGCTGGTGCGTTCGGGATTGGCAGTCAGCTGCGGGGCCGAGGTCAGCGAACAGGACTGCGTACTGGTGGACGACCACCTCGAAACCAGCGTGCCCGGGCTGTTCGCTGCGGGCGACGTGGTGATCGGACTCGACCAGATCAGCCATGCGATGGGACAGGCGGGCGTTGCCGCAACCACGATCCGCAATCACCTCGCCCGCGAACGTCCGCTCAGGCGCTGAATTTGCGGGCGCCTCCCGGCTAGCCGATGAAATCGGGGTTGATCACCAACTGGCTCGCGTCCCAGCGCGGCACTGCCTGCGCGGTCAGCGGCGCCATGAACTTCTTGCCGTCGGGTTTCTCGATCTCGACGATATCGGTCGCGCCGAAATTCTCCACTGCGCAGACGCGACCCACCGCTTCGCCCGTATCGGTGACGACGGCCAGATCGAGCAGGTCGGAGAAATAGAATTCCCCCTCGTCCAGCGCCGGCAGGTTCTCGCGCGAAACCGCAAGTGCGGTACCGCGCAGCTGTTCGGCTGCGGTCCGGTCGGCCACCTCGGCGAACCGCGCGATCGCGCCGCCCTTGTTATCGCTGCGGAGTTTGGTGAGGGTCAGCGACCCCCCGTTGAAGCTCTTGTGCGGCTTGAGCGCTTCATAGCCCTCGCCGAGCAGCTTCAGGCGGACTTCGCCCGTCACGCCATGCGCACCGGTGACGGCAGCGAGCGTGACGGGCTTGTCCGACATGGGTGCGCTTACTCGCCCTTGTCTTCGGTAACTTCTTCAGCTGCGGCTTCCTCGGCGGGAGCGTCTTCGGCAGCTGCTTCTTCGGCCGGAGCATTGGCTTCTTCTGCGGCAGCCTTGGCGGCTTCCTCGGCTTCAGCCTGCTTCGCGGCCTTTTCCTCGGCGCGTTCCTTGGCGGCTTCGCCCGGCTCGGCCTTCTTCGGGTTGTTGCGCGGGCTGCGCTCGAGGATGCCGGCGGCATCGAGGAAGCGGTGGACGCGGTCGCTCGGCTTGGCGCCGACGCTCAGCCAGTGGCGTGCGCGGTCTTCGTTGAGCTTGACGCGCTCGCCTGAATCCTTGGGCAGCATCGGGTTGTAGGTGCCGATCTGCTCGAGATACTTGCCGTCGCGTGCGGCACGCGAATCGGCAACCACGATGCGGTAGTAGGGGCGCTTCTTCGCACCACCACGCGAAAGACGGATTGCAACTGCCATTTGATATTACCTTTCGAATGTAAACGTCTGAAATCTATTTCTTGTTGAGCAGGTCCTGCAGGTCGGGCGGNAGCGTGGAGGGATCCACCCCCGGCCCCTTGCCGCCGCCCATTCCGGGCATCCCGCCGCCCGGACCGCCAAGACCCGGCATGGCGGCACCCATGCCCCCCTTGCCGAACAAAGCGCCGAGGCCCTTGAGCCCGCCCATCTTCTTGATCTGCTTCATGGCGCGCGACATCTCCTGGTGCATCTTCAGCACCTTGTTGACGTCCTGCACCTGCGTACCCGACCCCGCTGCCACGCGCTTCTTGCGCTTGGCGTTGAGCAGCGCGGGGTTCTTGCGCTCCTTGGCGGTCATCGACCCGATGATCGCATCCATGTGCAGCAGCACCCGGTCGTCCATGTTCGACGCAGCCATCGCCGCCTTGGCCTTCTTCATGCCCGGCAGCATCCCCGCGAGCATGCCCAGCCCGCCCATGTTCTGCATCTGCTTCAATTGCATGCGCAGGTCTTCGAGGTCGAACTGGCCCTTGGCCATCTTCTTGGCGAGCGCTTCCGCCTCGTCCTGCTGGATGCCCTGCGCGGCCTTTTCGACCAGGCTGACGACATCGCCCATTCCGAGGATGCGGCCCGCCACGCGCTTGGGGTCGAACGCCTCGATCGCGTCGAGCTTTTCGCCGGTCCCTGCAAACTTGATCGGCTTGCCGGTGACATAGCGCATCGACANCGCCGCACCGCCGCGCGCATCGCCATCCATGCGGGTCAGCACCACGCCGGTCAGCGGCACTTCGCCGGTGAAGCTCTGCGCGACATTGACCGCGTCCTGGCCGGTCAGGCTGTCGACCACCAGCAGCACTTCGGTCGGCGTCGACACGCCGGCGATGGCCTTCATCTCGGCCATCAGCGCTTCATCGACATGCAGGCGGCCTGCCGTATCGAGCAGCAGCACGTCGGCGGCCTGTAGCTTGGCGCTGTCCATCGCCCGGCGGGCGATATCGACCGGCTGCTGGCCCTCGATGATCGGCAGCGTGGCGACATCGACCTGTTCGCCGAGCACCTTGAGCTGTTCCTGCGCCGCCGGACGGTTGACGTCGAGCGACGCCATCATCGCCTTCTTGCCGTGCTTTTCCTTGAGCAGCTTGCCCAGCTTGGCAGTCGTGGTCGTCTTGCCCGAACCCTGCAGGCCGACCATCATGATCACCACCGGCGGCTTGGCCGCGAAATTGAGTTCGCGGTCGGCGGGATCGGCATCCTCGCCTCCGCCGAGCATCGCCACCAGCTCGTCATCGACGATCTTGACGACCTGCTGNCCCGGCGTGACCGAGCGCAGCACGTCCTGGCCNACCGATTTCTCGGTCACCGCATCGATAAAGCGGCGNACCACGGGCAGCGCGACATCGGCTTCGAGCAGCGCCACGCGAATCTCGCGCATGGCTTCGCGCACGTCGCTTTCGGACAGCGCGCCGCGCCCCTTCAGGCGGTCGAAGACGTTACCGAGGCGATCGGACAGATTGTCGAACATGCCTGCTTACTCCTTCCGAACCGCGGGCGGCCCGAATAGACGCGAAAAACGCCGGCGAACGAAAACTCGTTGGCCAGCGTGGGGAATTCCCCGGTGAAACCCAGAACTGTCTGCCCGGGTGTGGTGGAAGCAAGCCGCAACCGTCGTCGCGGCCTGCTACCAACATATCCGGCCCGCAATGGGGAAAATGGTGGAGCCTAGCGGGATCGAACCGCTGACCTCTACAATGCCATTGTAGCGCTCTCCCAGCTGAGCTAAGGCCCCGAGCCATTTTTCATGGCGCCCCCTGGGAGGTGCGCCAGCCTTGCGGAGGCAGCCCTTTATGGGGCCGCCCCGCGCAACGCAAGAGAAAAAATCAGCTTTCGTCGACGTTGTCGTCGTCGCCCTTGGACTTGGTTTCGACGCCGAGGTCGTCGTCGCCGCCGAGGTCGACTTCATTGTCGGGAGAATCGCTGTCCTCGTCGATATCGATGTCGAGATCGTCATCGTCGTCGTCGCCGCCCAGATCGCTGTCCGCCTCGGCGTCCTTCTTCTTCTTGCTCTCTTCCTCGGCAAGGATCGGCTGCTTCGACTTGAGCACGGGTTCGGGCGACCATTCTTCACCGCATTCGATGCAGGTGACGGGTTCGTCCTTGTTCAGATCGTAGAAGCGGGTGCCGCAGTTCGGGCACGTCCGCTTGGTGCCCCATTCCGGTTTGACCATGTGTAATCCTTGAGTGTGCCGCCCCAGCCGTTACGCCCGGGGCCGTGAATTCGTAATCGTATTGATGGGAACCTGCCATGCAGGAATCAACAGCGCGCGCGCCTTGCCAGAACGCATTGCCACTGTCAAAGCGCGGCGTTCCGCCACCAGCGTCATACGGGACAATCGCTTGACCGCCCATACCTTCTTTCCTTCCGGCCCGCTGACCGGGCGCATCCGCGTCCCCGGCGACAAGTCGATCAGCCACCGCGCGCTCATGTTCGGGGCGCTGGCCGTGGGCCGCAGCCGCATTTCGGGCCTGCTCGAGGGCGAAGACGTGCTGGCCACTGCCGCCGCGCTGCGCGCGATGGGCGCGCGGATCGATCGCGACGGGTCCGACTGGGTGGTCGACGGGGTCGGCGTCGGCGGGCTGCTGCATCCCGGCGAGGCGCTCGACATGGGTAATTCGGGCACCTCGACGCGGCTGCTGATGGGGCTCATCGCCAGCCATGGCATCACCGCCGCCTTTACCGGCGATGCCAGCCTGTCGAAGCGGCCGATGGGCCGGGTGATCGATCCGCTGTCGCAGATGGGGGCCAGCTTCACCCCCTCCCCTGGCGGCACCTTGCCGCTGATGATGGAAGGCCTCCAGCCCGCCGTACCGATCGAATACCGCCTCCCGGTCGCCAGCGCGCAGGTCAAGAGCGCGGTGCTGCTGGCGGGCCTCAACACGCCCGGCATCACCAGTGTGATCGAACCGGTCGCCACGCGCGATCATACCGAACGCATGCTGCGCGGGTTCGGTGCCGAACTGAGCGTGGAAGAGGATGATGGCGCGCGGATCATCCGCATCCACGGCCCCGCCGATTTGCACCCCTGCGATATCGAAGTGCCGGGCGATCCATCATCGGCGGCGTTCTTTGCCGTCGCCGCCAGCATCGTGCCCGGCAGCGACCTGATGATCGAGAACGTCGGCCTCAATCCCACCCGCAACGGCATTTTCGAAGTGCTCGGACAGATGGGCGCGAAGATCGAATGTGAGAATACACGCGAAGTCGGCGGCGAGCCGGTGGCCGATCTGCGCGTCCGCCATGCACCGCTGACCGGCATCACGGTCAACCCCGCAATCGCCCCGCGCATGATAGACGAATTTCCCGTGCTGTTCGTCGCTGCCGCGCTGGCCGAAGGCGCCACCGTCACCAGCGGCCTCGAGGAATTGCGCGTCAAGGAAAGCGACCGCCTGTCCGCCATGGCGCAGGCGCTGCGCGCGGCAGGAGTGACGCTAGAGGAAACCGACGATGGCCTGATCATCGAAGGCACCGGCGGCACGCCTTTGCCCGGCGGCGGTCCGGTCACCACGCATCTCGACCACCGCATTGCGATGAGCATGGCGGTCGCAGGGCTCGCCAGCGGCGACGGCGTCGCCATCGACAGCGCCGAACCGATCGCCACCAGCTTCCCCAATTTCATCGATCTGATCGCGCAGGCCGCGGCATGACCGGGCTCGACTGGGCCAGCTGGGTTGGTTTCGTCGGCACCGCCTGCATTATCGGCGCCTATGGCTATCTGACCATCAAGGATGCGCCCAACCCGTTCGTTCTGCATGGCACCAATCTCATGGGGGCAGCGCTGCTTACCGTCTCGCTGCTGGTGCATACCAATTGGCCGAGCCTCGTGCTCGAGGGATTCTGGGCCGCCATCGCGATCTTCGGCATCGCCAAGGCCGTGCGGGGCACGCGCAAGACACAGGAACGCGAAGCATGATCATTGCCGTAGACGGACCGACTGCTAGCGGGAAAGGCACGATTGCCAAGGCCCTGGCGGCTCATTTCGGCCTGCCCCATCTCGATACCGGGCTGCTCTATCGCGCGGTCGGCCGGCAGGTCTTCCTCGATGGCGGCGACCCGGACGACGCCGGCGATGCGCTCGCCGCCACTGGCTTTCCCGATACCTTGCTCGGCGATCCCGAATTGCGCGATGAGCAGACCGGCGGATTGGCAAGCCGCGTGTCGGTTCACCCGGCGGTGCGGCAGGCGCTGTTCGACCGCCAGCGCAGCTTCGCCACGCGCGACACCGGCGCCGTGCTCGACGGGCGCGACATCGGCACGGTGATCGCGCCCGAGGCGCAGGCCAAGCTGTTCGTCACCGCCAGCGTCGAGGCGCGCGCGCAGCGCCGCTTCCTCGAAATGCGCGAACGCGGCGCGGGCGTGAACCTGCTCGAGATCCAGGACGATTTGCGGCGCCGCGACGAACGCGACCGCAACCGCGCCGTCGCGCCGCTGGTACCGGCCCCCGATGCCATGGTGATCGACACCAGCGACCTCGACAAGGACGAGGCCGTCGCCGCGGCGATCGAGGCAGTCGAGCAGGCTATCGGCTGAGCGGTCCCGGGAAGCGGCGCGCGGGGCGCTTTCCTACATGGCCCGGGCCGGCGCATGGTGCCAGCGATGCCCCTCCCCTTGCTATCGACCCTGCGGAATCCCGCCGTTTGCACGAAGCGGAGCGCCAGCACCGGTTTTTGCTCCGGACCGTGTAACATGCGGTCCATGTCTATCGGCAACGGCCCGCAATTCGCTTGCCTTTCGCGCCCGTTTCGCCTAGGCGCGCGCCCGTTCTATCAATCCCCGATTGAAAGGACTTCCGCGGCGGCATCCGGCCTCGCGGGAGACAGCGGCCCTCTTGCCCCGTTGGCCTGCGCAATCGTGCGCAGAGACGGGTAAAGACCCCGGTAAAACCGGTGGCCGGTAGCAAACGTAAGTTAGGACTACTCACACATGGCAACTTCAGCCAATCCCACCCGCGACGATTTCGCGGCCATGCTCGACGAGCAGCTCGGTGGCGCCGATGACGGCGGCTTCGAAGGCCGCGTCGTCAAGGGCACCGTCACTGCCATCGAAAACGGCATGGCGCACATCGATGTCGGCCTCAAAAGCGAAGGCCGCGTCGACCTCAAGGAATTCCAGCGCTCCGAAACCGAAACCGCTCCCGGCGTCGGCGATGAAGTCGAAGTCTATGTCGACCGCGTCGAAAACGCCGAAGGCGAAGCGATGCTCAGCCGCGACCGCGCCCGCCGCGAAGCCGCCTGGGACAAGCTCGAAAACGAATTCGGCGAAGGCAAGCGCGTCGAAGGCCGCATCTTTGGCCGCGTCAAGGGCGGCTTCACCGTCGACCTCGACGGCGCCGTGGCCTTCCTGCCCGGCAGCCAGGTCGACATCCGCCCCGTGCGCGATGTCACCCCGCTGATGGACATGGCCCAGCCCTTCCAGATCCTCAAGATGGACCGCCGCCGCGGCAACATCGTCGTGTCGCGCCGCGCCGTGCTTGAAGAAACCCGCGCCGAACAGCGCAGCGAACTGATCGACAAGCTGGCCGAAGGCCAGGTGATCGACGGCGTGGTCAAGAACATCACCGATTACGGCGCCTTCGTCGACCTCGGCGGTATCGACGGCCTGCTGCACGTCACCGACATGAGCTACAAGCGGGTCAACCACCCCAGCGAAATGATCGAAATCGGCGCCACGGTGACCGTCCAGATCATCCGCATCAACGAAGAAACCCAGCGCATCAGCCTCGGCATGAAGCAGCTGGAAAGCGATCCGTGGGATGGCGTTGCCGCGAAGTACCCGGTCGGCATGAAGATGACCGGTACCGTGACCAACATCACCGAATACGGCGCCTTCGTCGAAATCGAGCCGGGCATCGAAGGCCTGGTCCACGTTTCGGAAATGAGCTGGACCAAGAAGAACGTCCACCCGGGCAAGATCGTCTCGACCTCGCAGGAAGTCGAA